>JABAOC010002885.1_pt2 | contig 22669 bp, 16 predicted proteins | sample 7062161 | NCBI WGS metagenome assembly JABAOC01 (sample SAMN14538625, study PRJNA623070) | marine sediment metagenome | biome: marine biome [ENVO:00000428]; feature: marine pelagic biome [ENVO:01000023]; material: deep marine sediment [ENVO:00002113] | place: India: Gulf of Khambhat ... | reverse complement strand
AAAAAGAAATTTGGCGGTAAAGTGATTAAAGTAACGGCTGCCAATCCAACGAATTTTGTTTATTCCTTCACTATGGTAAAAAAAATAACTTAAACGGGGCAAGGATTCTTCTTGGGAAAAAATTTGTTTTGCTTCTTCTTCGGATCGAGTATAAGAAAAAACATTCGTCACCCTTGCTCTTCTAGCACTCCCCCCAAAAGAAAGCAATAAGGGAAACATCAACAGAACAATCAAAATTATGCCAAGAGTCTTTTTTTGTTTTGGCCAGCGTTTAATGTCCTGCCAAAAAATTGCTAATGAACCAACCAAAAGAACAATTAAAAACACCTTGGCGCCATGATAAACATTTAAAGAAATGGCAAAAAGGAAGAAAGTAAGAAGAAAATCTTTGATATTTTGCCCTTTGATGGCTTTTAGAAAAAAAATCATGCCCAGGACAATGGTAAAAAGGGCTAAGTTTACCTCCCAAGCTCCCCGAGAAAAATGAATGCTCCAAGGTGAAATTGCCAAAAGCAAGGAAGAGAGATAGGGCAAGAAAAAGAGTTCTTTTTTTTTCGGAAAAAGGAGCTTGACAAGAAAATAAATGGCAACGGTTACGCCCACGCCCGCCAAAGCAGAAGGCAGCCTAATGGCAAATTTATTTAAACCGAAAAGGGCTACGGATGGAAGAAGATAGTAGATAAAAAATCCTGGCTTATCGTCACCAAACGATTTAAAGGTAAGAGGTAGAAATTTACCGTATTCGTCCCTTCCGGTTTCCAAGAGAGAATAAGCATTATAACCCAAAGCGGGCTCATCCCAAGTAATGCCCACGGGATATTCTCCCACCTTATAAACTCTTAAAGAAAACGCCAAAATAGCAATCAAAATTAGTGGCCAATATTTTTTTAAAAATTCTTTCATCTCTCTAAAATCTCAAAGGCCGGACTGCCGTCAAGAAAGTTAATTGTCTTTATTTTACTCCATCCCGCTGGATAATTCTCAGGACTCGTAATGAGTAGATATGACTCAGGCTCAAGATAACTAGGGTCGGCCTTTAATTTCACTTCCCAATCATTAACAAAAGCAAACTTATCAAAAGAATCAACCCAATACCAATCACTTTTAAAATAGCGAACTAAATTTGGATCGCTTCTGTATTTTTCCGGGTCCCAAGCAAGATAGAAAAGTAAAAACTCATGAGGCTCGCCATATTTCTTAGTAATAAAAATCTTGTCGTAATCACGATAGTGAGACTTAATGTAACTAGTTACTTCTTTGTACCCGTATTGCCATGACCAGGAATAGTTCTGACGATAGGAGCCAAAATAAATTTCAAGATAACTAAAAACTGAGAGGAAGATTATTAAAAGAAAGGCCATAATTAATATTAAGCCCGCCTTTTTTCTTTTTCGATTAAAGAATTGGGCTGCTTGAAAAACTCCAAGGGCAGTTAGAATTTGGGGCAAGGGCAACATCGTCGTTGCCCTAATAACATGGCTTGTCCCGCGAGTGGCTGCTGCTGGAATTGGTGCCAACAGTAACCAAATAAGAGTTACTTGGGCAAATTTTTTCTTTTTAATTAGGGCTAAATAAATTAAAAAACCAAGGCCTAAGTAGAAAAAGGGCATTTCAATAAGATACAAAACTCCTTCTCCAGGAACGCTAAACTGATATTGAGTTCCTCCTTCGAAAAAAAGAAATTGGGGAGAAAAATAACCAAGATAATTTAAGAGAAAATGAGTTAAAAAATAAGTTGGCCGGTTGTAAAGCAAACGGCTCAATGCTTCAGGTAGATTCGATTGGAGCCGACTCTCAATAATTTGATTAATAGCTCCTTGATCAAGAATTGAAACCCAAAGAGCTCTAGCACGAGCTTCTGGCCCAAAAAGTATTGGTACAAGAGGAACAAGAAAAACCAAAAGCAAAAGAAAGGTTGCCACCAAATAGGTTTTCTTTTTGGACCACCATTTTTTCCATTCATGCCGATATAAAAGGGCCAGAGCCACAATTAACAAGGGGGTAAAAATCCGCGCGTTATGATAAGAATAGGTTGAGATTCCTAAGACCAAAGCAGAAAGGGGTAAAAATAATGAGTTTCTTTTTCGATTAAAAAACAGGGCTAGCCCAGTGGTAATAAAAAATAAACTTATGTTTGACTGAACCACGAACCTTGAAGAAAAAAAAGTCCAGGGACTTATAGCAGCCAATAAGGAAGCCAGAAATCCTGTTCGCGAGTCAAATCCCAATCCTCGAACAAGGAAAAAACAGGCAATTACAGTTAGAGTTCCAAGAAGAGCGTGGGGTGCTCTGATACCGAGCTCGTTTAAGCCAATCAAAGCAATGCTAGGGATGGTTAAATAAAGATTGGCTGGAAGCGGATAATCTCCATAGGCGCGAAAATTAGCCCAAGGCAGCAATTGCCCCCACTCATCCCTGCCGCTTTTTAAAATTGAATAGGCGTTATATCCATGACTGACTTCATCCCAATTAAGTGCCGGTGGCGTTTTGTCCAATTGCCAAAATCGCAAGAGAAAAGCAAAAAGGCAGATTAAGAAAAACAAAACTTTTAACTTATTTGTTTTCAAAAATTTCATGGTCTTTCAATAATTAGAAATGCTGGCTGGCCATCTGGGTAGGGGATAATCTTTTTAATCAACAATTCATTTTCAGGAAAATCATTTCTCTTTCCTACAAAAATTACTTTTTTTAAATTTCTGTCTTCTGCCCAATTGATATCTCTAAATTCATATTTATCCAAGCTGTATTTACCTAACTGATCGACAAATTTTAAACCTTCTTCTTGATATCTTAACCAATCTTGAGACTCTTGCTGAAAAACCGCTGGGTTCCATTTTTTATAAAAAGCTACAAAAATCTGCGGTTCGGAAAATTCATCACTAATTATAATTCTCTGATAATTTGCCTCTACTTTTGTTAGATAATTCATTACCTCATCCCAGCCATAGGACATTGAGGAAGCAACAACTTTTGGACTTTGCCTAAAATAATTCCAAAGAAAAGAACTAGTCGAAAGAAAAATCCAGACTATTAAAAAAGCTAAAACAATTTTTTTAAATTTTAATTTTAAACCCAAAAGAAAAACCAAACCGTATGCGGATAATATCTGAATTGCCGGTATCATCAAGACAACTCGATTTGCGTGATAGCCCACGCCAAGGGATAAAGAGGCCGGAATTGGCGCTAAAACTACCCAAATTAAAATTGGCAGAAAATTTTTATCCCATTTTTTAACTAGACCGATAAAGGCAATGAGCAATAGAGGTAATTCAAATAAATAAAGAACCCCTATTCCCGGAATCATGCCATATGTTGCCTCTCCAGCGCCTGTGGTGAAAAAAAATTCTGGTGAGAAATAAGAAAGATAATTATCCAAAAACAACTTTGGAGCCCTAAATCCTAAATTAAAAATACCAATATCAAAAATTCTGGTTTTTCCCCCCACAGCAAAAGCCCAAAAGGCTAAAAGAAAAAAGAACCCAAAAACGAATAAAAACCGCAAAACTCTTCTAAGATTGAAATATTTTTTAAACCACAAAATCAGAAAAGCAACAAAAATCGGAATTAGAAAACGAGATGAATAATAACTAAAAAGATCAAGACCAAAAACAAAGCTTGAGGCAATCAAAAATCTCTCGTCCTTCAGCCCCCTTAAAAAAAGATAAAATCCAAAAGGAAGAAAGAATGTAGCTAAGTTTGCCTCAAATGCGCCACGAGAAAGAGAAAGATGCCAAGGGTTTATTGCGAGCAGAAAGCCAGTGATTAGTGAATAGTTATTAGTGATTAGCGATTTTTTAAATAGCTCTTTGACTAAAAGCATCGTAAACAAAACTGAGAGAGTTCCTAAAAAGGCTGAAGGCAAACGGACGGCAAATTTATTTAAACCAAAGAAAACCAACGAAGGAATAGTTAAATACGTATAAAGGGGCGAGCGATAATCCCCAAAAGAACGAGGAGCAAGCGGTAGAAACTCACCCCATTCATCCCGACCTGTTTTTAAGAGGCTATAAGCAGAATAACCCTGATTTATCTCGTCGGCATTAAAGCCCGCAGGCAATTTGTCAATTTGCCAAATTCGCAAAAAAGCTGCCAAAATCAAGATTAGAATAAACCATAACTTGGAGCTAACCGCAATTTTTCTCATCTCCTTTATTATATTCTAGAATGTCTCAACGACCAAAAAAGCAACCTTACCGTCTGGAAAATAGATTCTTTTCAGAACTCGCGCCTCTTTCTCTAAAATATCTTTTTCAGGTAGTCGTTCGGGAGGGCCGGCAAAAAGAGTGTTTTTCAAACCCCTGTCGTGCGGCCAGTAAATTGGTCTAAACTGATAATTATCGTACCCCATTCCCTCTCCCAAAACATCCGGGGATTCTTGAATGAGGTTTGCTTGCGGTTGATAAAAAGCAGGTGAATATTTTTCGTAAAAAAGAAAGAAAATATAGGGTCCTTGATAAGAAGTGTCAACAATAACCTGTTCATACTTGTCTTTAATCGGGGAAATATATTCAACCAACTCTTTATAACCACACTGCCAACCACCTGGGCCCTGATAAGTTCTTAAGGGAGTAAAAATATAGTAACTTGCTAAGTAAAAAGACAGATAGTAGACAAAAATTGCCAAAGACCCCATGAATATTAAAGTTTTTAACTTCTTGCCCAATTTAGAAATTTTTAAAGTTATAAACTCGAGACCAAAAGCAAAAATAATCATTAATGGCGGGACCATATTAAAAGCCCGACGGGCATGAACCGGATCGCGAGTGATTGCCGCTGGAATTGGCCCCAAGAGCAACCAGCCCAAGATAAAAAATTTAAATCTCTCTTTTCTTTTAAGAAGAAAGTAAATCCCAAAAACAATTAAAGGCAAATCAAAAAGATAAAGCATTCCCATTCCAAAAATAAATTGCCTTGGGTCCTCAATTGGACCTTCTAAAAAAAGAAAGCTGGGTGAAAAGTGAGTCAGATATCGGTCAAGAATCATCCAGGAATACTCAAGCGGTGCATTGTGAAACAAAGAAAAAACAATTTCCGATTTATCCTCGCTTCTTATTAAATAGAGATATTCCTTCGGCCGTTCGTACCCAAAAATTGTGGTTTTAAAAATTTTCTCTTGATGACCGCCGGAAATAAGAGGTAAAACAAGAGGCAAAAACAGCAACAACCCCAAAACTCCACCTAATAAAAAGTTTCTCTTTTGTTTTAAAATCTCTTTTCGGAAAAAGGGCAAAAGAAAAAGCAATAAAAGGGGAACAAATATCCTCTCGCCGTAATAAGTATACATTGAGGCAACCAGTGAAAGAAATCCTAAGGGAAAGCCAAATTTCTTCCCTTTAACCCCAAGAACAAAACCAAGGACTCCGAGCAAAACAAAAAAACTACTCACTCCCACATCCGCCCCTGCCCTTGTAAACTGTAAATGCCAAGGAGAAATAGCCAGAAAAAAAGCGGAGGCTAAAGATAAACGTTGATTTTTGAAAAGAACCAAAGACGTAAAAAAGATTACTATCACCGACAAACTCCCTAATAAAGAAGGTAAGAACCGAACGGAAAGCTCATTTAAGCCAAAAACTTTAATAATTGGCGCCAGGGCATAGATAAAAAGAGGACATTTATAGTCCCCAACGGATTTAAATTGAAGGGGAAAGGATACTCCATACTCGTCTTTGCCGGTTTCCAAAATTGAGTAGGCATTATAGCCAAAGGCGGTTTCATCCCAATTAAGACAGACTGGCGCTTTGGTGATAAATGAAAATCTCAGGGTTAAAGCAATAAGAAAAATTAATCCTAGAATCAGCCAGTGAATTTTTTTCATTTTTCCTTAATTTCCGTTGATTGGACTTCAAAAAGCTTTCTTGGATAATGAAAATAAAAATCATGAAAAAAGCGAGACGTCTCAAAAATGAACAAAAAAATTAAAAGAATCGCTATAACTCTTTTCCTAGAAAAAATTTCCCAAAAACCAAAGCTAGCTAGAAAAGTCAGAAGGAGAAACAAGGGAATTCTGGTTATACTTTCATAATGGGCTAAAACAATTGACGCTGGTATAGGAGCCAATAATAAAAAAATAATAACTCTTTTTCTAAAGCCACCTTTATTTTTAAGAAGACAAAAAAAGCCAAAAATAATCATCGGCAAAAAACTAAGATAAAGAGGGCCCGTGCTCCGAGTGCTTTTTTCAAGACTTAAATCACCAACAAAAAATAAAAAGTGAGGATCAAAAGATTCAAGATAGCGGTCAAATGCGCTTTTGGCACAAAAAGTTAGTTTATTAACTAACAACCTTCCGCCGAAACTAAGCCCTGCTCTGTTGCTCTCTCCTCTTAAAACATTAATTTGTTCAATAAATACCGGGTCTTCAATACAAACCAGCTGTTCATAAGGAGGAGATAACAATTTATAATTTCGAGAAAAGACCCAGAACCAAGGAGAAATAAGAGTAAAAATTAAAAATAACAAAAGCGTTTTTCTCACTGACCTGTTAAAAGATAGATAAAAGGCTCTCTAGAAAAATACTCCCTCACTAAATCAATAACTTCTACTTCTTCGGGTGTTTCTTCTTGCCAATTCCAATCTCCAGGAACATCATCCTTTTGAAATGCCCAGTAAATCGTTGAGTCATCAAGAAAGCTCAATAAACTTTTCATTTTATCCTCCCCTGTAATTCTCCCAAAAACGTAGCGATCACCTAGCCTAAAACCCAAGAACTCAGGAAAAATTCGTTCGGTTTCTTGGTCAAGATTGAAATTTTCATGAAACCAATGGGGATCCTTTTTTGTCCAAAAAAGGAAACGCAAAAGAATTGGCTCGTGAGTATTATTAAAAACTAATCGATCGAAATCATTCTCTTTTTGAGCCACGGTCAGCATTGCTTCTTTGTAACCGTAGTGCCAAAATCGCCATGATTCTCTGGGCCAATCAACAAAATACTGATGGCAATAAAAAATCATACCAATAAAAAGGAAAAGGAAAATAAAAAGTAAAGAAATACTTTTCAACCACCACTTTTTTACTTTTAATATTTGCAGCATGCCTAAAGAAATTAAAATAATTAAAGGAGGCAACATTAAAAATAACCTCGTCGCGTGGTTACCACCACCCTGAGTCAATGAAGCTGGAATTGGTGAAAAAATGAGCCAGAGAAAAATAAGCTGAAATTGTTCTTTTTTAATATTTCTCAGTCCAAACCAAATTCCAATTAAAAGTAGCGGTAAAAGAATTAAGTACAGCTCTCCATTCTTCCCTGTTCCGTGACGAGGATTTCTATCCCCAAAAAGAAATAAAAAGTCAGAGGAAAAAGAGGTTAAATAATTAGCAACAATCGTTTTGCCCCATGTTGTTGCTTTATTATGGAAAAAACGGCCATCTCCTTCTTGACTTCTTTTTATAATCACTTCGTCAATCAAATGCTTATCAGTGAAAATACTAATTTTAGAAAAACGATCCCCTGCTTGACCAGAAAAAAAACTAGAGATAAGAGGAAGAAGAATAATTAAAGCCGTTAAAAATGAAACAACAATCCATTTTCTTTCAAGCTTAAAAATTTTTTTTCTGAAAACCATTAAGAAAGAAAAAATCAATAAAGGTAAGAATAAATTGGCGGTGCTGTAGGTGTAAGGTGTTAGGGCAAGAAGAATGGCTGACGGTAAGAAAAATTTTTCTTTTTTTAATCCCTTTAGAAAAAGCAGGGTTCCACCAAGAAAAAGAACAAGAAGTAAAGTCACCTCATAAGCAGCTCGGCTGTAATGAATGTGCCAAGGAACAATTGCCAAAAAAAAGGAAGCCGCCAAAGCCAAAGGTTCGTTTTTAAAAAGCCTTTTAACCAAAAGAAAAACAAGAAAAACGCCCAAAACGCCAAAAAATGTTGCTGAAAGCCTTACACCCCACTCTGAAAGGCCAAAAATAGCAATAAAGGGAACAACGCTATATATAAAAAGAGGGGCTCTTGCTTCGGCTAATGAGGAAATATAGGTGGGTAATAAATGACCAGTGTAATCACGTCCTGTTTTCAAAAGACTATAGGCGTGGTAGCCTACATCAAGTTCGTCACCAAAAAGCTCAACCGGAACTTTATTAAGCCAAAAAACCCGCAAAACGGTTGCCAGAACCAAAACAAGGATTAAAAACAATATTCCTCTCTTATCCTTCATCTAGCTCTAATTCTATCATTTTTGAGGTTTCGAAGAAAAACGAAGAAAAAGTAAGCGTAAAATGCCAACAAAATGAGGGATAGAAAACGGACCAAAGCCGCTCCCCGCCAATCGAGCATTCCTACCAAAAATTCAATTCTAGGATAATACCAAAGATTATAAAGATTCAATAGATGAATAATAGAAATAGTTCCAAAAAGCCAAACAAACCCAGGATAAAAACCAACTAAAATTGATAAATAGGGAAAGGCTAGATAAAGATATCTCTCGTGCATGTTGGTTAAAAAAAGGAAAGAAGAAAAAGAAACTAAAGTTAGGGCAAAAAAGATTTTTTGCCATTTAGTTTTTCTTAAGATTAAAACAAGCATAACCGGTAAATTCAAAATCAAAAACAGTCCTTGCCCCCATTGACGAAAATTAAAAACCAAAAATTGCCCTTGGTCGGTTCTGGTAAAATCAATTCCAAACAAAAGTGCCCAGAGATTGAAAGCGTTAGCAGTAAGCATGTTGCCTTGGCGGCTAAAGATTTTATTTAGATAAAGATCGAAAAACCAGGTAAAAACATTTTTGTTAAATACAAAAGGCAAAGAAAGCAATAAAATAACCAGGATGGGAAGCAAAACCGAAGCCAAAAGTTTATCATAACGAAGTTTTTCCTTGAAAAGTAAAATCAAAATTATGGGGGCAAGAATAATAAGCGAGGCTTTAAAATAAAGAGAAATAAGAAAAGGAAACATTACCCAAAAGGGTTTTTTGACTAAAAAAAGATAGATAGCCAATAAACCAAAAAATGAAATTACCCCATCGGTCTGTCCCCAAATGGCGGAATTATAAATAGTAATTGGGTTAAAAAGAAAAATCATACTTGCCAGTTTAGCCATTTTCTCTTTTTTTAATCTTTTAACAATAAGATAGATTAGCCAACCAATGCCTATTTCAGAGAAAATGGCCGGCAGTTTTACCATGGCTGGGTGAAGTCTTGTTTCCAAAAAAAACATTAAGTTTGAGGGAAAAAGACGAATGTTAATATTAATCCACCAAAGAAGGCCCCAAAAAATCTCCTTTAACTTAGCCAATGTTGCCCAAAGATAAACCGTCCCTGGAGGTTGGTTGGGCCAAGAAACTCCCCAAACGGATTGTTCATAAAAACTGCTTGGTCCATATTCCCAAAATTTAATTCCCCAGTCTACGTGATTGCCCAAATCTGGATGATAACCACCAAAAATAAAAACAAGACGGATTATAAGAGCTAAAAGTAATATTTTTTTCATTTAAAAATGGCTGGCTTCAAAATATCAATTTTCTGGGGCAAAGGACAGATTGTATTGTCACAAAGAAGATTAAATTGACTTTTTATTACCCAAACGTTAAAGAAAATTCCAGCAACAAAAGCAAGAACTATTACCAGTTTAGCTAGTTTTAGCCAAACCTTTTTTTTGGAAAAAAATTGAAAAACAGAAGGAATTAGAAAAATGGCAAATAGAAAGCGATAAAATCGAGATTCAAGAAAAAATTTAACTCCCCTAAAGGGGCTTTCTAAGAGATCAATATTGGCAAGCGCTAGGGGAACAAAAATAGCCGTTGCAAAAAAGGTTGGCTGTAAAAAAATCTCTTTTACTAAAAGCGCGGTGGCAATAGCCATAAAAGGATAAATAGGATATCGATACCAGGCAAGTTGATCATGTTTTCCCCCGGAAAATATTACCATTAACAGCGAAAAAATGAATGAAAAAAGAATTATCTCCTCGCCCTTTGTTTTTTTCTTTAGAGCAAGCCAAAAAAGAGAAAAAAATCCCAAAACGATAAAGCCATCTAAGAAAACTTCAATTGAAAACCCGGGATTAGTAACTAAGAATGCCAATCCACTCCAGCCAGCCGGTCTTTGGGCTTGATAAAAAAAGACCTTCAAAAAAAGTTCACGATCAAAGTAAAAGCCATAAGCGAAAAAGGGAATAAAGAATAAAAGCGTGCCCAAAATCGCTGTTATTATTCCTTCTTTCCAGCGCTTATCTTGCCAAAGCCAGAAAACAATAAAAGGAACCAAAAGAAATCCTGTTGGCTTAGCAAAGCCAGCCATTATTGCTAGAAAAATTGCCAGATTTCTTTTCCATTTCTTTTTCGTTTCAAGATAGCCAAGTATTAGCCAAAGAGAAGCCACCATTAACATCATGATCATGTTCTCTGGCACAGCCAGTCTTGAACCAAAAACAATTGTTGGCAGCGTTCCGTAAACTAATAAGGATAAGATTCCCAGCCAATACCCAAAATATTTTTGAGCCAGCAAAAAAACAAATGCCATTGTCATAAATGAAAAAATAAGTGAAGGAATACGAATAACATAAGGGGAAATCACCGTAAAGTTAGGCAAATTATAGAGTTTAGCCATTCCACCGACCATGAGACTATAAAGTGGTGGCTCATCCAACCAGGGTTTAAGCAATCTCACTCCCAAACCATCACCGCCTGCTGGATTAGGCGCTGTTCCCCGCCAGTGAACATGTTCCTCTTCATAAACAGGCAAATCATTCCAAGAAATGGGTACTCTTTGCTCAATTAAGGATAAACCCGACCAAACAAAAAGATACTCTTCAGCATGTCCGGCAAAGGGATAGAAGGGATATTTCCAAAGACGCAAAAAAATTCCAAGCAAAAAAACCAAAGCAAAAACTAAAATTTTCAGATTTCTTGTCACTAGAATTGATTTTAACAAAGTGTAAATTTCCTGTCGAGAGTCTCCTTGTTTTTATTATTGAAAAAAATTAAAATGTTACTATCTATCAGAAAAAGTGAAAGACAAGATTTTATCACTCCTGCCCAAGATTATCTTGGTTATAATAGGTCTGAATATTTTGATTTTGGATATTTTGTTAATAAAAGATAAAAGAGCCTCCCAACCAGTTGTCTCTCCAAAACAAGATTCCCTTCAGGAAGCAGCCTTGCCTCAAGAACAAGCTCAATGCTCCACCGCCTGCCAGCAGGAAATGGCTGAAATGATATCCTCTTCTTTAGCCACTTTTTCTGGAGAAGAAACGGTTATTAAAGAAATAGTCAGGGAAGAAACCAAGTTCATACCCTCAGCCGAAGCTCAACCAAGAACCATCTATATTCCTTTACTCACTTCTGCCTCAACCACGGAAATGGACTGGGTTGATATCGTTCCTTCTGACTTTTATTTTGATTTGGCTGATTATTCGGGAATAAAGTCAGTCCACTTTGATGTTTACTTAAAAGCCCTTCATGGCTCAGGAAGGGTTTATGTTCGACTCTACGACGTCACTAATAAAAGAGGCGTTGACTACAGTGACCATTCAACCCAAGCAGCTGATTTTGAACTAATGCGCTCCTCACCGCTTGCTATTTGGCAAGGTAACAACCTTTACCGAATCCAAATGAAATCTATTAACGGAACAGAGGCTTTTCTTGAACAGGCTAAGTTAAGAGTGGTCCTTGAATAGCTCCAGATAACGAATCTCCTTTTTTTGGAAAACCTTCGCTAAGCTAAAGATTATGAAAACATAAATCAAAACATTAAACAAAGAAAATAACCTCACCCCTAAATAATTATTTTCTATAAAAATGGCATTAAGAAAATCTGAGTCCCTTAAAAAAAAGGAAAAGTAAAGGTTAACAAACCAAACCAAATTTTGGAATAAAAAAACAATTTGAAAACGCTTTTTGGTTAGGAAAAAAAGGATAATTGTTGGCAAAAAGGCGGGCAGAAAATACCTTTCCACCATACTCGTTTTAAAAATAAAGGCGCCCTCCGCAACAAGATAAAAACATAGGCTTAACCAAATAACTCTTGAAGAAAAAGAACGAGGATTTCTCTGCCACCAAAGAAAGGCTGCAAAAATAGTAATCAGAGAAATAACTATTGTCCCTATTTGGTCCAAGGTTAAAAAGAACAATCTATAATTCCCTAAGGTTTTATCAATTACAAAAATCATTGAGTAAAAATTAAAAGCCGAAATCGAAGCCCGACTCACTCCTTTAGCAGAGATTACGATTCTCCTTTGAATAATTGACTCAATATAAGGAAGAAGCTCTTGGGAAGCATCCCAAAAAGGAAGAAATAGCCAAAGAGTAATTAAGAAAGATAATAAAGATCCACCAATAAAGAAGAACAAAAACAACTTCCTTTTATTTTTCGGACAATTTAGAAATTCCCTTGCCAGAAAAATCAAATAAAACGGTACCAAAACCAACGCCGTTGGTTTGATTAAAACACCGGCTGACAAAAGCAAGGGTGAAAAGAATAACCCCCATTTGAAGCGAAAAACAAAAAAGGAAAGCACGGCTAAAAAAGCAGCCAGAATTCCATTTTGGCCCCAAATGGAACTGATAAAAATGGAAATCGGATTAAATAAAAAGGCCGCTAATCCCAAAATGGCCAGTTTTTGCTTTTTAGTTATTCTTAATAGCAGCAAATAAACAAGAAGAGAGCTCAATAAATCAGCCAAAATTGCCCAAAATTTTGTAAAGAAAATCTCGCCATTTTCAGCCAGCCAGATAATTAAAGAGGCTGGTGGGAATCTAACAACATTGTGGATGAGAGCAAGAAAATATCGATGTTCATATAGCCATTGGGAAAGCCAAAAAAGCAACATCATCAAAGGCGGTTGAGTGGGAAAGGAATAAATCCATCCTTCATAAAAATAAGAACCCTTCAAACCCTCCTCATATAATCTTTTGCTCCACTCATAATGAACCAGGATATCTCCTTTATTAATTAAAGGCGTCAGTAAGGCTCTCAACAAAAAACCTAAGAATAATAAGAGAAGAATGGCCAGAAGCGGTTTTTTATTCTTTGGCATATAGGTATTTAACTACAACTGAATAATAATATCTTTTTGATCGACCTGTTTAAACGGAATTGCCATTCTTTCACCATCGCCGTTCTCTATGTATGCCTCTGCCTGAACATAAAAAAATTCTGGGTTTCGGGTTTGAATTAATCTTATCTTCTCCGAAATATCTTTAGTTGGTATTTTTTTATTAACGATAATTAGATAAATAATGTCTTGCAGAACCGCACCGGGAATAGAAGAGGCTTTGTTTATTTCTTCTTCCCCTAGTCCAAGATCAAGATAGCCAACAAATCTTGGATAATGGTCAGGTATTACTCCTCTGACTCTTTTATCTATTTCCATTGTGTCTTCGCCAGTGACTTCCGACAAAGAAGCCAGATGTTCATTCCAGTCAAACATTACTCTTGGGATAATATAAATCACTTTCCACCCGCCTCTTTCGGCTAAAACTGTTCCTTCTTTATCGATTAGTCTAAAAAGGGGAATCGTTTTTTCGTTGACGACAATTTTACTTTCTGGACCATAATTAGGCCAGAGGTAATCCCACTGCCAGGAAATCTTCCATTGATTATGACTTTTTATATAATCAATTGTTGGCTCATGAATCAACTCCCCGTATTTAGTAATGTATTTTATCCGGAATTTGACACTTGCTTGTTTTTTTGATTTAGATATTTCTCCCGCCTCTACTTCAATTGCCCTTGTACCTATTTCTTCTAAAAAAGTCTCGCAGAGATTAATGAAATTCTCTTCGGGAATATTTTTTCTTTGGGACGGTGTTATGCTTCGATAAAGTTCTCTATAGGCTCTGGTAGAAATAAATCTTGTTGCCACCTGCATATCGCCAGATGGATTATCAGAAGATAAAGTTCTTGCTAAAAATGGTAGGTTTATTAAAGACAACAATAAAATAACCCAACCAGCTCTTCTGAATAAAAAGGTAATCAGTAAAACAAAAAGTGGGATTATTGGCATTAAATATCTAGGGACAAACGGAATAAAGGTATTGACGATTAGAAATACAGAACTTAACCCGGCAATATAAATCCACTGCTTATTTCGCTTTTTTATTGCCCAAATCAAAACAATAACCATCGCCGCTACCCCGATAGGAAGAATTAAAGTACCATCACCCAAAGCTATTTTTCGCCCAGCTTGCCACCATTCTTGGTAGTTAAAAAAAATAAGCTTCCATTGTTTAAGGTAATCAGGATGAATTCCTGGGCGCAAATAAAACTCGAGTGGTTTTTGGTGAAGTCTCAGCCAAGGAATGGGATTGGGATGCCTAATAAAATAAGTAAAATAGGCAAAGACATAGCCAGCAAAAACCGAACCTAAGTAAAAGACTAAGTCTAAAATTTTTTTAGTCGTAAAAAAAACTAGAACCAGACCCAGGACCAGTACTAATGGCGTATAAACTCCAGGTTTAGTGCCTGTGGCCAAGCCCAAAAAAACTCCTGAAGCAATCAGAGTGGCTAGATTTCGATTTGATAAAAATTTGATAAACAAAAATACGTGGATTAAATACATTAACATCATTGGTAAATCCAACATCGTCTGTCCTATTTGATTGGCTACGAAAGGACTCGTCACAAACAAAAATAGGGGCAGCCAAATAATCTGACGGGTTTTAAATAATTCTTTTATCAAAAGAAACAAAACAAATAACGAAAAAAGGTAGAGAAAGATACTTAACCAATAAGGATTGCCTAAATACATTTCCGCCAAACCATACAGAGACTTGCCAAATGGAGGCATTTCGAAATTAACATTAAATGGGTTTTCCCCCTCAATCAGTCGGTAGCCGACAAATTTATATAACTCACCATCAGATATACCTCGGGTGCTATCCGGGTAGTTCCACTGTGAATGATAATACCAATTTTCATAATATTCAGGCTCATACTTATAAAAAAAGACTTGTCTTTGGAGAAAGAAAATAGCAATAATAACCACAAATATTAAAAAGTAAAAAAGAATGTTTGGGTATTTTATTGCTTGGAAATCAATCTTTGCCATTTTTGCCCACCCCAGATAATTAATGTTAGCAAATAATATTTCATCAAACCATTGTATTTTTTGCTACTTTCAACCAACCATTGATGAGTTATTTCTGGCATTTCTTTTCCTGCTGCGCCATGGTGATGAAAAATTTTAGCTGAAGGTAAATAATAAATCTCAAATCCAGCTCTTTTAGCTTTTCGGCAATAATCCAAATCCTCAAAATAAAAAAAATATTTTTCGTTAAACAAACCAATTTTTTTAATGACGCTTTTGGGAATAAGCATCGCCGCCCCGGTTACCGCATCAACTTTCGTTGGTTTTTTGGTCTTAGGAAAATATTTTTGGAAGGTGTCCTTCTGCCCTAGCCAGAATTCTTGAATGGCACCCTTGACCGAAGGAAAATTAAAAACCGAAGACTGTATCGAGCCATCGAGATTAATCAATTGTAAGCCAACAATTGCTTGGGGGCGTTTTTTGGCAAACTTGATTACCTCTTTCAAACTCTCTTTTCTCACTTGGGTATCTGAATTTAATAAAAGAATATATTTCCCTTTTGCTTTTTTAATACCTTGATTAACCGCTCCAGCAAAACCCCTGTTTTGGTTAAGAAAAATAACTTGGATTGTTTTTTCTTTGGTAACTTTTTTCAAATAATCAACGCTGCTATCAATTGAGCCATTATCAACAACAATAATTTCAATAGCCAATTTGCCTTTACTTTTCTTAAGAGAATCAAGGCATTCTTTTAAAAGTTTTTTGGTATTAAAACTGGGAATAATTATTGATAAATCCATTTTAAAGATTAAGAATTTTTCTATCGGAAATAATCGCTTCCTCCTGTTCTTTTAATCTTTTAGGAATAATGCCTGGCAGTTTCAATAAAGCCGCTAAAACCACTTTAAGATAGCCCGGATTTCTTAAACGGTAAAAAATTCCGGTAATATGTTTCGGCATTAATTTAGAATCTGTCAAATTCTTCCAAATGAATAACAATTGATTTCTTTCCTGAATAAGGGCAACGTAGCTTTTTCTTAATTTTTTAAAAGTGCTTTCGTGCTGATGAATCACTTTTGCCCTTGGATCCCAAAGACATTTCCAACCCCTTTTTTGGGCACGGTAACAAAGATCAATATCTTCCCAATAAAATTTAAAACTTTTATCAAAACCACCCAATCTTTCCCACATGGATTTCCTAAAAGCACCGCTCCCCCCGCTAACCCAGAAAGTTTGGCGAGGGGTTTTGGTTTTTCTTCCGGAGGCATAGATAATATAACCTTTCAAAAAGTAACCCTTTGTCCAGCTAAATTTGGGATTATTTATCTCATTAAAAGAAACGCCAAAAACGGTTGGTTCTTGAAAATCTTCTTTTAAAGGTTTTAACAAATTTTTTTGAGGAATAACATCCAAATTAAGAAGAATAACGATTTCGTGTTTGGCTGCTTCAACTCCTCGATTAGCATTGCCAGCAAAACCCAATCGTTTATGAGAAATTAATTTTACTTTGGGATAATTTTTTCTCAAATATTCCAAACTGTTGTCTTTTGAGTCATCATCAGCCACAATCACTTCATCAGCCCCAAGCGCCAAAACTTTTTTGAGATTCTTCTTCAAAAGATCTATGCCGTTCCAATTAGGAATAATAATAGAAAATTTCATTGTTTTTGACCTTTAACTGCTTCCAACATTCCTAATAAAAATTTTTTGTCTTCCTTTATTTTAAAACCAGCTTTTTTGATTGTTTTGGCAATGCTGTTTTGTTGAGTGTAACTCTGAATATGAGTTTCTTGCCAATGCCTACCCCATGTATGAAGAACAAACCACCATAAAATTTTGAAAAGCAAGCTATTAGTTGGCACCAAAATAATTAAATAACCACCTGGCTTTAAAACTCTTTTTATCTCGGAAAGCACCTTTTGGGGATTATAAATATGCTCTAGCGCCTCTAAACAAAAAACTGCTTGAAAGCGCTTGTCTTTAAAAGGCAATTGATGAGCATCGGCAACCAAAAATCTCATCCTCTTGTCCTTTTTGAACCTTTTTCTAGCATACTTAACCGAATTTTCTAAAATATCAATGCCAATGACCTTTTTTGTTTTTGAATAATCAGCAATAATCTTTGTGAAAGTACCATCAGCAGAACCAATATCCAAAACCTCACCCTTAACAGGCTCAATCATTTGGCTGATGTTTTTAAAACGGCGGGTATGCCAAAACCACTGAAGAGGATTAGTTTTTATGCTTTTTTCATAATAATCAGGAGGCAAATTATGATGAAGTTCGACGGCGTTTTTTTGTCTCATAAACAAAAAGTCCTCCTAAAATAGCCAGGCTCACCAATGAAATCACTGCCCCTATTTTAAATGATTGGGGGTCATAAATAAAGCGAACCGTATGTTTACCCTCTGGAACAAAAACGGCTCGAAAAGTGAAATCAGCGCGATAGATTGGTGTCTCTTTGCCATCAACAAAAGCTTTCCAGCCAGGGTAAAAACTATCAGAAACAAACAAAAGCCCATTACCACTATGATCAACTCTTATCAAGGAATGGTTTCCAGCTCTTTCATAATTAACTTCCTCTACTTCCCCAGCAGTCAACTCGTGGGGAATTTCTTTTTCAAGAACCACCTCTTGAGCAAGATTAAAATCTGGAGATAATAAGCTATCAATTATTTCAGCTTCATTAGGAATAACTCGATATTTATAAACTATAAAAGCCCTTGGTAAAGCTTCTACATTTTCTAAAATGCGTACCGACTGATCATCGAATACCGGCTTAAATTTCGGCAGGCGAAGTTTATAAGAAACCATTCCAGTAGGGTCAACAACATCTTGTTCATTTCTTTTAATCGCAAGAATGTATTTAACATTGCTTAAATCAAGCAAAGGGCTTTTGAAGATTTTTATATCACCATATCGTCCGGCGGGCCTGTCAACTCGGCCACCGTCAGCAACTGATAAAAATTTTGCATAATGAAGGGGGTAAACAGCGTCATAACCTGCAATCGATTCTAGTCCATATGCCGTCCACATATTCATAGGAATAACGCCTCCACCAAGCATTCTAAACGGTTTTTCTTGTTTTTTAAGAAATTTTATTACTGGCGTCTCAGGAAAAAGTAAATCTTCCTTAACGAAAGGCAAATACTTCCAGCCAAAGCGAAAGAGTTCCAAAACTAAAATTAAAAAAAGAAAGACAAGAAAAAATTTTTTTATTCTTCTCAATTTCTCAATGGCAAAGAAAGTCACCAAGCTAGTAAAAGCAACCATTATTGGCAGTACCATATTTCTTAAAGAAACCTTGAGATTAGTTACCCAGGTATTAATAATTTGAAATGCTTCTGGTTGAGCTGCAAATGTTTCTTCATAAGGCAAAAGCATTTTTCTGGCTACAAAGATTCCAAGAGCGATTCCAATTAAAATGATGAAAAAATAAAAAGGAATTCTAAAAAATCCATTTTTTTGCTTTAATCTGCCTTTCCATAAAAATTCAAAGCCAAAAACAGCTAAAACCGCAAAAAGAAAGTTAATCACGGCAACGGCCCTAGTAGAAGCGGCGGCACCAAAAGCAAAAGGAGTAAATTTTCTGGCTAAAAAAGCAATTGGAGTTGGAAAAACATAAAACAAAAAGCCAGCAGCTAAAAATCCAAACAGCCATTTTTCTTTCCTTTTACTGAAAACCAATCCAGTAAAGGCTAAAACCAAAGTTGACAAACCAACATATCCAACCGTGTTGCTGTAGTCTCCCCTAAACCAAAAATTGCCTGTAGCTGGATTGCCAAAAAAATCAGGCGCCAAAAAGGTTATTAAATGTTCCCAGGGCAAAAAGGCTATTGTTTCACCACCAGGCAATCCTTCAACAGTACGCTGAGAAAGCCTTAGCAGCTCAAAACCAGGAATAAGTTGAACCGCTGCCAAAGATAATCCTAAAAGTAAAAATAAGGAAAACTGAAAAATCTTCTTAATGATTACTTCCTTTGTTTTTTTCTTCTCAATAACCCGATAAAGGAAGTAAACGCCAAGAAGGAAAAAAGAATAAAGGCTAACTTGAGGATAGCCAGCCAAAATTTGCATTCCCACTGCCAAAGATAACCCGATTCCCCATCTATTATTCTCTAAAAACCTGTCTGCTAAAAATAAGAATAGAGGGACAAAGGCGGCTACGTGACCATGGATATTATATTCAAGCCAAATAATAGAAAAGCCAGAAAAAGCATAAATAATTCCCCCCAAAAGACTGGCTATTTTACTAAATTTGATATTCCTTAAAAAAAGATAAGTAAATATTACTGCCAAAAGGGGTTGGGCAACTATTTGGAGACTCCAAGCAAGGCTGGGGCGTAAAATGAAATAAAGTAAGGAAAGAGGATAAAGAATGCCTGATTGAAAATTGGCAAAAAGAGGAGAACCAGAAAATGAGAGGGGATTCCATAAAGGAAAATGTCCATTTTTTAAAACTTCAATGGCATACATTTTAAAAGGGTAGATAACAGAAACAACATCGGAAAGGAGATTGTTTTTTACTGGTACACCAACAACATACCCCCACTTGTAATCAAGCCAGGGATAATAAAGACCAACAACGATATCCGCTGGAATAGGTAAAAGACCTCTGAAGAAAAATTTCCAGAAAAAGATAATAACCAAGGTAAAAATTAGCCAAATGGGCCAGGATTTAAAGAAAAATTTTTTAAGATTCATTTTTTGTTCTAGTCATGAACAAGCGAAGAATCAAGAAGGTTGAAGCGGCAGCAAAAACACTTCGGATAAAACTCTTAAACTGAAAAACGTCGGTATATCGAGCCAAAACATTTGATAAATTTGGGGCTTTTACAAGTTGGGGCCAAATAGGATTAAACAATCCAGTTGAAAGCGAAGATTCGAAAAGTAAGGTGATTATTAACCAACAGCAAAAAAGAATGAATGCCAAAAGCCCGTGTCTGAATTTATTCTCCACCAGTTCCCAAATTAAAAACGGAGTTGCCCAGAGAAACCATTGGGGGTGATAATGAGTGACGGAGAAGATTAAAAGAAATATGGCAAGAAAATAGGTAGCCAAAGGAATTTTTTTCTTTGAGTAATAAGCAAAAAGGTAAATGATAACCAAAAATAAAATAAACGGGTAAACAACCTCAGCCCCAGAAACAGGCCAACCCATAAAAAGCATCTTTTGACTCTTGGGAGCAAATAAAACCATGGCCCTGAAGGCTTTTGAAGATAAATAAGGCGCTACGGAAATTAGAAAAGGTAAAATCCCAAGAATTAAATACTTTATTCTTTGTCTAAAAGTTTTTCCCAAAATAAAAGCGGCTGGGGGAATGAAAAATAAGGGAAACATTTTGTAGCTTGCACCGATTCCCAGGGAGATAAGGGCCCATCCTTTTTTTTCTTTGGTGGCTAAATAGAGTGCCAAAACAGTAAAAAGTGTGGGTAAGAGATCGAGTTGGCCAATCATAAAGGTTGAATAAAGAGCGAGAGGATTAAAAAGCCAAAGTAAAAAAGCAAGCCTTTTCTTTTTTTGTTCTTTGAACAAACCTGCTAAGATAAATGCCAAAGCAATATCAATAAAAAGATAGGGAAATTTGAAAAGAAAAAGATGCTGATAAAGTCGGGGATAAAAATGGATTCTGCCCAAGTTTTCCATTAACCAGGGAATGAAAGTTGGATCAGCAAAAGGTTTAACCAAAATTCTAAAAAAACCAAGGGTAAAATAGGCTAAGGGAGGATAGATAAAAACATCTCCCACGCCAAAGTTGCGGACCAAAGGATGAGCTTGAGGCAAATTTGCCAGGAAATCATAAATATCCAATCTCCCCTCATAAGCAAAAAAATAGGAAGTAAATGAGTGCCCCCAGAGGTCAGGATGAGCAGTAATTGGCATCAAAACAAGTCTTAGAATTACCCCACCAACCAACCAAGGAAACCACCAAGACCGAAAAATTTTAGCTGATAATTTTTTGAATCTCACGGCAAAATCTTTCTTGAGAAAAATCTTGGGCTCTTTTTTGACCTTTTTTAGCCAATTTCTCTCTTAGCTTTTCATCTTTTATCAATTTTAAAGTCTGTTCAATCAACTCTTGTCTGCTTCTCCATAATAAACCATTTTGATTATGTTTGACAATTTCTGGTTGACCACCTTTCCTAATCACCACTGGAACGCATTTTGCCGCCATTGCTTCCACCGTCGTAATTCCAAACTGTTCCACTCTTTCTGGTTCTTTGTTTTCATCAACATCAAAACCCGCGGCCGTCCAGAAAATTTTTGCTTGAGTATAAAGTTTTTTTAATTCCAAAAATGGGGGATTTTCTTTAATTTCAATAGGCAATCCTTCAGCTTTTTCTTTAAGCCTTTCAAACGCCTTGTCTTTGCCCACATCGGTTCCTCCAGCCAAGACTAATTGCCAACCATCTAAATTTTTAGCCATTTGACTAAAGGCATCGACTAGAACATCCTGCCTTTTGGCCTGCATTAACCTGGAAAACCTGCCCACCGAAAGAATAATGTCTTTCTTTTTGCCAGGTTTAAACTCCTCCACTGCTACTGGTGGATAAACTACTTTACTTTTAACACCATATTCCTTATCAATAAACTTCTTAGTGAAAAGAGAGTTGCAAACAACCGCCTCCATTTTTTTCAGTTTAATCCGGTTTAAAGGCTTTCTTCCGCCAACATCATGAAAGGGGACTTGGAAATGAAGAAGATTCTTTTTAGCAAAAAGAAAAGGAACACTGCCGTCAGACAAAAAGAAAAGCAAATCATAATCTTTCATTAATTGTTGTTTTTTAAAGAATTTTTCTTTAAAAATATTGGGAACAAACCTAATTTTTCTTAAATCAATTCCCAGTCGTTTTTCCAATCTCTTCCCTACTCCCCTATCTTCCCAAAAAATTTCCACTTGCCAACCTTTTTGGGCAAGACAATGAGCAACGGTCATCGTATAGCGTTCGCCGCCGCCTAAAGTATCTAAATAAGGGTCATAAATCCCCGCTTTTTTCATTGTTGCTGCATTTCCCAGAGTTGCATGTAAATAATCATTGTATGAAAGGATTGATAAATCGATTCAATCCAACCTTCGGTTCCATCACGAAAGCCTTGTTTTTTAATAAGCCTATCGAATAAGGTCGTTGCTCCCATTCGCAAAATTCGCCACCAGGTTACTGGCGGATGATTGGCTTGATGTAAAAGTTTTGCTTCAATCTTCGACCATTTGATTGACTTTTCCAGCATTGGCTCAATTGATTTGGGTTGGAGGTGAATCATCGGCTCTTTCAAATGGCCCAATTTTCCCTCAAAAACAGGCTCTTCATGCAACTCTCCTTGCCATTTTTTTAATTTATCGCGCTTATATAATCGCTTTACATAGCCCGGCCACCAACCACCCCAACGAAGCTCTTTACCTAAAAGAAAATTTCTTCTGGGAATAGCATAAGCCCAATGTTGCGGCTTTTTTAGAGAAATTATTTGAAGAATTTCTTTTTTTAGCTCTGGCGTTACCCTTTCATCGGCATCAAGGTAAAGTACCCAATCACCTTTAGCTGTTTCTAAACCTTTATTTCTCCATTTAGCGTACTCTAGCTTTTTTGAAGGAACTTCTATAACTTTCGCTCCAAACTTTTTAGCGATTTCAATTGTTTTATCAGTTGAACCAGAGTCAATTAAAATAATTTCATCAGCCCATTTGATTGACTCAAGGCAATCGCCAATCATTT
>JABAOC010002268.1_pt2 | contig 22687 bp, 27 predicted proteins | sample 7062161 | NCBI WGS metagenome assembly JABAOC01 (sample SAMN14538625, study PRJNA623070) | marine sediment metagenome | biome: marine biome [ENVO:00000428]; feature: marine pelagic biome [ENVO:01000023]; material: deep marine sediment [ENVO:00002113] | place: India: Gulf of Khambhat ... | reverse complement strand
GGCGGCTTGGAGAGGGTCTTCGTGGAGGGGGCAGATGGATACACCATCGTCACTTCCGCGGGACCGGAAGCGGTGCTGGCAGCAATCGCCAGCAGGGACGCCAAGCTGGGGCTTATCTTTCTGCAAATGGGCCGCACTGCCGAATCGGTGAAGGGGGCGATGGCTGGATAGGAGAGGATGACCAACGGCGTGTTCCCCCGGGAGCGGCGCCTGAGGTGATGAGTTCAGCGATGCCGAGTGTTTACGGCTTGACGGTGACCTCGGAGCTTCCTGGGAGCATGGAGGAGCGGCCGGCATCGGCTGTGGCTGCGGTGATGCTGGCCCTGGGGGAGCAGACAGCCGATGAGTTGGAGCACGGTCGTCTGGAGAGGGTCATCTAGAGGCGGCGGATGGGTCCACGATAGTCACCGCTGCGGGCCCGGAGGCGATCCTGGCGGCGATCGCCGGTAAGAACGCCAAGCTAGGCGTGATCTTCCTGCAGATGGGTTACACGGCCGAGTCGGTGAAAGAAACGATGAGACGCTAGGCGTCCGTCGTCTGGAGCGAAGCCGGGATCATCACTGGATCTCGCGACAAGCTTCGCTGTCTGCCGCTCGGGTCCCGCCGTGGGGGGATATGGGATTTCATTCACAGGTGGGCCCTTTTCACATCCTATGTCTGCGACGGAGAGGGTCCTTCCGGAGCTGGGTACAAAGTACTATTGACACAACACCAATTGTGCAAGTATGATTGATGGTGAATGGGCACTCTGGCTACGGTGTAGTGAGGGGTCAGCGGAGGACACATGGCATCGACAGACGAAGTCGGACGCCTGTTGTCTCCATCGTTGGTCTCGCCATCGACGAGGACAGGCTCTGAATCCGCTGTAGGGTACGTAGGCGTTGAAGCGCCTGTTGGAGCGGGAACGGGCACTCGCCTGCCGGTGGGGTAGGCGTGGTGTCCGTCTTTATTTGGGAGGAGTGTGAGTCATTCAAGAGTGTAGGAGCGAAAGGAGAGATACAGCCATGAGCAATCAGGAAAACGAGGTACGCGAGGGCGTGAAGTCGAGAGTGTCACGTCGGGAGTTCCTAAAGGCAGGCGCCGCCGTAGCTGTAGCGGTAGGACTTGGCGACGCCTTGACCAGAGTCGTGCACCTGGGTGACGGTGTGGTGGCCTTTGCGGGCAGCGAAGGCTCCGTCGTCGTGGACACGCTTCAGTGTGCAGGGTGCATGAGTTGTATGCTGGCCTGCTCCTTGGGGCATAGTGGGGTAGAGGATCTTAGCCGTGCCAATATCCGCATAGCTCAAGAGTCCTTCCAAGCATACCCAGACGATATCGCATCGCAGGTTCGCGGGAGATGCGACCTGTGTGAGGATACCCCGTACTGGAACGAGCAGGGCGGGCCGGGTGGAAAGCAGGCATGCGTGGAGGTGTGTCCCATGCGTGCAGTGCAGTTCGTGCCTGCATAGGCAGGGACGCTAGAGCCAGTGAGGAGGTTGAGAGATGGCGGGCTACATAGGCAGGATCTTGAGAGTCAATCTGACGACAAGTGAGCTCACAACCATAGACACGGCGGACTACGCACAATGGGGTGGGGGACATGGGATCGGTTCGGCGATCTTCTGGGACTTGATTCCTGACAAGACCCTTACTGATGGGTTTGACCCCAGGAATGTCATCACCATCATGACCTCGCCGCTTTCCGGCACCCTGGTTCCAGCTGTGGCGGGAAGGACGGAGGTGCAGGGCATCGGCGTACAGTCATATCCTATAGGGTGGTTCACGAGAAGCAACTTCGGCGGGAGATTCGCCGGCATGCTGAAGTATGCGGGCTGGGATGGGATAGTGATCGAAGGGAAGGCAAGCAGCCCAGTCTGGATTGATATCAGAGATGGAACTCCGCGGATAAAAGATGCTGCCTGGCTGTGGGGCAAGGACACCTACCAGACACAGGTGGAGATCTGGGAGCAAGTCGGGTACGGAGGTGACGGAAGCGGCCACGTGTTCGGCAAACAGAAGCCTGCTGTACTGACGATTGGCGCAGCGGGGGAGAACCAAACCAGATTGGGCTCATTGATACACGACGCCGGCAGTGGCGCGGGGCAGGGCGGCTTTGGCGGAGTGTGGGGTTCAAAGAACCTGAAGGCCATCAGCGTTGTGGGAGAGGACGCTGTGCAAGTCGCGGACCCCAACGAACTGATGGAAGCCAGGATATGGGCCAAGGGGTACGGATGGGATCCGAACAACCCGCTGCCCCCCTTCTTGTCCCTCTCAGCCTTCGGAGGAGCCACGGGTGGAGCGCAGTATGGGGCGCAGACTGGTATGGCCGTCAGGTCTCAGGGTTGTCTCGCCTGCCACAGGTGCTGTAGGGTCAGAACGGAGACCAGTCATGGAAACGAGTCTATGTGCTTTGACGTGGGCTACTATGCTCCCTATGACCAGATGGCTCATGGGCAAATGACAGATGTCACCATGCAGTCGGCCGACCTGATACAGGCACAGGGCATCAACGTCTTTGAGGTAGCGGCCGCGACCCTCTGGCTTCTCAACTTGTACCAGATGGGCATTGCGGGGCCTGGGCTGGAAATCGACACCGACCTGCCGTTTCACCTGCTAGGGGAACTGGACTTTGCCGAACAACTGGTTGAGAAGATCATTTATCGGCAAGGGATAGGAGCGGACCTTGCGGAGGGATGTGCCAGGGCAGCCGAGGCGTGGGGCAGGCTGGAACAGGATCTCGCTACCGGCGTACTTCCCCTTCAGTACTGGGGATACTCGCATCACTACGATGCGAGAACCGAAGTCGAATGGGGATACGGCTCGATCCTCGGCGATAGGGACTGCAACGAACACGACTTCGACTGGCCGTGCTATTGGGTACCCTCCATGTGTGCTATGTATGGTATCCCGGCACCCGTCTCCGCGGCAGAGCTTGCGCAGATCATTGCCGACGCATGCCTTCCATACTCCGACCCCCTCATGGCAGACTACAGTGATGCCGGTATCTACTCAGAGCACATGGCCAAGCTGGTAGCCTGGCATAGACACTATACGAGATTCTGGAAGCAGTCTGTCCTGTACTGCGACTGGGCCTATGCCGACTTTTTCAACTACTACGGTCCCAACTTCAGAGGGCTGACGCCTCAAGCGGAACCCAGGTTCTTCAATGCTGTCACTGGGCAGAATCTGACCTTCGAAGATGGTATGGAGGCCGGAAGGAAGATCTGGAACCTGGACAGAGCGCTATGGGTCCTGCAGGGCAGGCATAGAGATCAAGAGGTATTTGCGGATTACACATACGACGTCCCATCCGGGCCTGGATTCTCGACCTACGAGATACCCTACGTCTTGCCTGTGTACGAGAACGGACAATGGGATTACAAGAACGTGTGGGGTAGATCGCTGGACCGGGACGGCGTGGAGCAGTGGAAAACGACGTACTACCAGCTTGAGGGATGGGACCCCGCCACAGGCTGGCCGACCAGGAGCGCTTTGGAAGGACTGGGCCTGGGGTACGTTGCAGATGAGCTGGAGGCCCACGGCAAACTAGGAGCGGAGTAGGGGGGAATCCTGTGACGCTGTCAGAGCCATCCAAGGAACTGGCTATCAGACTATTGGGCGACGTCAGCTTCGAGGAGCGCCTCCGGGCGGCAAACTTGACGCCCATGCGTGGAAGCCTCGAGCACTCGATCTACGGGTTTCGACAGGCTGTCAACTTCCTGCGTATTGATGAGTTCGAAGACTTGGTGGCAGCAGGGCCAAGAGCATCGGTAGCGTACATACATCCCGACGCTCTACGGAAATGGGTGGCCGAGGTCCTTGGAGACACAGAGCTGGCTGATGCAATCGGGGAAGCGATTGCAGAGGGGGCCAACTACGTCGAGATCATGAGACCTGTCAAGGAGTTGATGGAGCATCGACTGAGTCAGTGCGACTCGGTCTTAGCAAGTAAGAGCACCAACTGAAGCTCCGAAGCCTATCGTGGCAAAGCTGACGAGAAAAGCGTCAGAATGCCACCTACCAATGTCCGAGGACGGAGGCACTGTCGTCTGGATCGGCAGTGCCTCCGCGCTGTCCGAGCAGTCCGCAAGGTCGCGGGCAAGAGGTACGTGTCAGCGAGAAGACTGCAGGAACCAGACGTACCGACTGGATACTGGCGTGCCGGTTCGCACAATCGAAGCCGTCGGAGGCGTGGGTAGAGAGACCACCTTCGCCATTGGGCCAGTCGAGGGCCTGGCGCGAGAGCTATCTAGAGGAGGGTGCGATGTCGGACGGCTCTGGCTCCGCGTAGCCTCGGCTCGAGGCCTTGGGTCCACGGCACTTTGTCAACCTCACCAGAAAGGGGGAAGTACCGATGTCAGAGGAGAGAGTGATTCAGGCCGGCGCGGTGCGGACTATGATTGATGCCATCGAGGACGTCGCAGGGGTCAAGGGGAGGAACTTGGTCCTCCGCCATGCTGATCTGGAAGAGTACGTGGAGAACCCACCACCTATTGATGAGGAGACCTTCATTCCAAACGACCACTACCGGGCTATCTGCAGGGCCCTAAGGGAGGTCTTCGGCAAAGGTTCTCGGGTATTACTCATCTACGCAGGGGAAGCCACAATCTATAAGTCTTTCGAGGCCCTTCCCCGCGCATTTGCTCCGGCCATGAGATTTCTCCCCGGCGGGCTGAGAAGGCGAGCAGCGCTGAAAATGGCGGCTATGGCAACGGAAAGGATTACTGGCATACCGCCGAAAATCGAGTTTCAGAAGGGCAAGATTGTCTACCACTATTACAACTGCCCTTTTTGCGAGGGATATGAGAGCGAGGATCCCATTTGTTTCTACGACATTGGGATCCTGAAGGCCATTGTGGAGTGGGCCACAGGGAAGACGCACAAGGTCACAGAGATCGACTGTGCAGCGATGGGCGCTGAAGCGTGCGTATATGAGGTTGTCCAACTCTGAATAGGTTGCCCTAGGGAGTCTACGCGAGACTGCTCGGTGTGAGCCTGCGATGAGCAACGCTCAAGATTCGTGTGATCATCACCCGTGGCCGGATCGAAGGCGGCGAGCAGTGCATTCCCCATTGAGCGTCACGGGAACGCTGGATGAATCTGTGGCAGGCTCTTGAGAGGTTCATCCCTGTGCAGACAGAGAGGAATCGTAAGGTCCAGGCTCTTCTCTCACATGATGTCCGTGCTGTGGATCAGCACTAGTATGAGATGAAATCGAAGCGATGGCCTATTGAAAGGGGGCAGTGCGATGGCTGCGAAGGATCTAGGCAAGGAATTGACCGCAGTGCTGAGAGGTTTCCAAGGAGCAGCGCCAGGGGTGATGGGCTCTGCCGTGGTGAGCGTTGACGGCTTTGCCATCGCCTCGGAGTTGCCGGGCAGCGTGGAGGAGCGGCGAGTGTCGGCGATGTCCGCAGCCATGCTGGCCCTGGGCGAGCAAACGGCCAACGAATTCGAGCACGGTGGTCTGGAGCGCGTGTTCGTGGAGGGCGCAGACGGGTATACGATCGTCACTTCGGCAGGTGCAGAAGCGGTGTTGGCAGCAATCGCCAGCAAGGACGCCAAACTTGGGCTGATCTTCTTGCAAATGGGTCGCACAGCCGAATCAGTCAAGGAGGCGATGGTCGGATAAGAGGGGGAGATCAAGAGAGTGGACCCCGGGGATCACCGCTTTGATGTACTCTGCGGGGTGAGACATAGGATCAGCATTCGTATAGGCAGGGTGAGATTGGCAAGGCCCGACACAGGGGCGGGGAGGCACTGCAAGCGTCAAGCGACAGTGCCTCTCTTGCGGAGGGGACCACCAGCGTCTGCAACAGTACAGGAGGAGCAGAGACGGAGGCAGTCTTGATGGCAGAGGAGAGGAAGGTACAGGCGGGTGTGGTGCGGGGTGTGATTGATGGCATACAGGAGGTCGCAGGTGTCAAGGGAAGAAACCTGATTCTTCGGTAGGCCAATCTGGAGCAATACGTAGAGTATCCGCCGCCGATGGATGATAAGGTGTTTGTTCCTGCCGCCCATGACCAGGCCATTTGCACAGGCCTGCTGGAGTACTTTGGTATCAGGGGTTCTCGAGTCCTGCTCATCTACGTGGGAGAAGCGACCCTCCGCAGGGCCGTTGAAGGTCTTCCTGGCCTTTTCTCCTCAGCCATGAGATTCATGCCGGGGCGCCTGAAAACACAGGCTGTGTTCAGGATGTCGGCGATGCAGATTGGTAGGATTACTGGCGTACCGCCGAAACTCGACTTTCAAAAGGATAGGATCACCCTCCACTACTACGGCTGCCCCTCGTGTGAGGGGTATCAGAGTGATGAGCCTACATGCTTCTGTGAGTGTGGAATGCTGATGGCCCTCGGCGAGTAGGCCACGGGGAAGAAGCACAAAGTGACTGAGACTGAGTGCAGAGCGACGGGAGCCGACGCATGTGTCTTTGAGATTGTGGAGGCCTAGCTCTGTTTCCATGAGTAGTGGCGTCAGGATAATCACCTCGACCCGCGATGAAGGACCTGTGAGGCTGCCTCGACAGTCCCTCGGCGAGGCCCAACGATGCGGACCGTGCCTTCGCTGTGAGCCCTGTCCAACGGGCTGGCCGAGATTGTGGAGGCCATTGGGAGGTCAATCCGACGGGAGACAGGAGGTGGAGCAGATCTCAGTCCGTAGGGATCATCGTTCGATCATAGACTGCCAGGCCAGTTTGAGCTCCTTGATGGCTCGGTTGGTCAGCTGTCTATAGTATCGCCGGTGGCGGGGCACCACAACGGCCAGGATGAAATCTTCGCCGCTCATGCTGAAACATCGGCAAACCAGTCTTATGTGGTCGCTGGACCTCACTGAGACCTCGTCCAGCGGAGCCATTCCGACATGCTCCCGTGTCTCCCGCGCCACACGTCTCAGTAGGGCGACCATCGCCGCAGTCGTGTCGGTGTCATAGTCGGACGGCACCGTGGCGATTGGTAGGCCGTCGCTGCTCGCGAGCACCGAAGCCTCGAAGTCGCCTTCTTCGATTATTCGCTCCAAAGCTTCTTCGAGAGATACTTCCGCCATCTGTCTAGATCCTGGATACTACCAGGTTGATCGCTGCCTTCAAGGTCTCTATCACACCAACCCCCTCAGTGGCCACGGACTGGAACTGAGGGACGCCATCGCGGGCCAGCTGCATTTGCAGGAGTGCAACTGGGGCTATACTTGGCAGGTCGCGCTTGTTGTATTGCAGTACCAGGGGAAAGTCGCGGGGATTCACCCCCAGAACCCGAAGGTTTTCCTCAAGGCTGCGCATGGTCTCGATATTGGCCTTGAGCCGGTTGAGTTGTGAATCAGCCACGTAGACCACCCCGTCCGCGCCCTGCAGCACAAGTCTGCGGCTGGCCACGTAGCAGGGCTGACCCGGTACAGTGTAGAGATTGAACTTGGGCTTGAGGCCCCGAATCTGCCCCAATTCTAGCTGCATGAAATCGAAGTACAGAGTACGATCAGCCCTGGTTTTGAGACATATGAGTTCTCCCCTCAGCCGGGGATCGAGTCGCGCGTGGACGTGTTCCAGATTGGTCGTCTTGCCGCTGAGGGCAGGGCCATAGTACACAATCTTGAGGTTGATCTCGCGCATTTTCCAGTTGACAAACATCTCGCTCCCTGTGAAAAATGCGGTGATTCCTCCCTATTCTATGAAGGCCTGGTCTAGCCCCTCAGCCAATGCCCCTCGGAACTCCCGATCTACAACACCGCTGGCTCTCTCAAGCCAAGGCTCCAACTCGGAGGCCACTTCGCGGAGTTCGTTGACCGCCAGTCTGGCGAAAATGCGCACCAAGCCAATCTGCGTCATCTCGTCGAAGATGATCACAAGCAAGAAAGTCTGCCCCACGGATGAGATGTAGATGTGACGTCTTTGTCCCTCATGGAAGAGGTAGGAGAAAGGCGCTGGTTCGCCCAGTTGTCTGGCTATCTCCGCTGTGGCAGCCACGTTGCTGGCGGTCAGCGCGGCGAGAGCTGAGGTATCCACCCCGTCGTCCTTGCCTTTCGCGCTGATAAGCTGTCCGGTGACGTCCGCCAGTAGGACGCAGATGGCTCGGCTCCTACCGAGGAGACGCTCCAGAGAATTCTCTATCTTGACTAATGGCTCGCGAGGAGGGACCAGAGTCTCCATGTTGCATACTCCTCATCAGCAGATCATCACTCTTCGGGCAGATCGTACCAACGTCTGGCCTCTCCGATCCTGGACCTGGCCTGCCAGCGCAGCGACTTTGGCGCAGATTCTACGATCTCCCTCAACTCGCCTGCCCTTGAGACATAGACTTCCGCCTGCTGGTCTGGCAGCAAGTCATGTGCTAGGTCAATGCTTTTCTCGATGTTCAGAGTAACGGTCTTGTACCAACCCCAATCATCGCCACAGATGGAGGAGATGAAATCGGTATCCACCTTGTCCGCCTCGGTACCCGTGCCCAATTCGTAGTCGTACAGGATTGCATAGATGTCTCTCAAGTCCTTCTCCCCCATCTGTACTATCTGGAGTTTCGAGAGGAGCAAGTCCGCCAGCGGCAAGGTTTCATTATGCAACTCAAGGCGATCTGCGAAAGGCAGTTGATGGCACATGTGAAAGGTATCGACAAAGACGTCCAAGGTGAGCCCTTGCTCGGACTCTGAGTATTTCAGGCGTCTGTGTCCGTGCAGTGCGTTGAACCGGCGGTGAGGCTCGTACCCGACGCCTTCCAGCACCTCGTCCAACTCCCGCCGCTGTCTGCCGTAGACCGCCAAATCCAGATCAAGACCATCAGGCGGCAAGGTAATGTCGGCGGCACTGGGGCAGACCGCCTTGACGGCTATGCCTCCCAAGAGGCGCAAGTGTACCCCCTGCTCTTCTGCGGCAACGACGGCCTGGCGGCCGCGAGTGAGGAGCAGATCAGCCGCGCCTGCCGGGAGTTCCTCGACCACCACNNGGGCTCTCTTTCCTTCAACATCTCAGTGAGCTTCCGGGCGGCCACATTGGCGGTGAGGTTCAGAAGAGGGACATTGATGGTGCGCACGCAGAGGATGTACAGGCAGCCAACACGCAAGTGCTTGACCACCATCCTTCCTTCTCCGAACACCAGATCCAGCTCGTGGACTCTGCGCCGCCGTGTGGTCTCCAATCCCTCGATGGTCTGCAGTATGGTGCGGGCAGCTGGCAAGAACGAGCCTTCGTCGAAGACGGATGGCAGGCCACGAGCTACCAGCGTCCCCTCACTGTTGCAGACGAAAGAGCCTGTTACACCGACAACAGCATTGATGTCCTGCAGTACCCTCTCCATGATCTCCTCCAAGGAACTAGCCCAAGACCTTGTCAGCTTCAGCGCTCACCAAGGCTGGTGATGCCTTCTCGTTCAGCAGTAGACCCACGAAAAAGGTTGGCCGTTCCAGGATCAGCATCCTGTCTTTTCCCATGGTCACCACCCCCCAGTCAAAAGGTGTGAGACTCATGGCTGCGCCCAGTTCGTCGGCCGCATTACCCACGAAGACCGCTACGGCGCCCTCCTTTTCGGGGTTGCCCTCCATGTCACTGGCGAAAACGATGCCATCCCGGGAGATGATGACCGATCCCTCTACCCCAGCTATCTTCCTGAGGCCGTGAGCCAAGGTGAGCATGTCATCCGCCCTTTCCGGGCGCTCCACGGCTGGTAGAAACCCGACCGTTTCCTCTATGGGCTCTCCCCTTTCGTCGATGCGTCGTATTCCCTCTAGGAGGAGACTGTTCCAGCTGGCGGAGATGGTTCTCTGCGGGGGTGGCGTACCTGTCTCCACAATGAAAGAACCATCTGGCCAACTCAGGAGTTCGTACACAGCTTCCTCACCCACAAGATCGCCCACCGCAGCGTGCACGATGGCTCCCTCTGCGAAACAGATGATGCCTGCCTTGTCCTCGCACCTCAGAGACACTGTGGCGGTGCTCATCTCGGTGCAGTTGAGCTGGATGATGTTCGCTAGGCTGAGCTCTTTGAGGCTTCCTTCCACAGGCACTTACGTCTTCCTTTCCTTGGGCTCTTGCTGGCTTTCCTTACGCCAGCGGATGAGGTCCATCATATCTGCTTCTTCCGGTTGGCTATCCTGGAGCGACGGTGGCTGCCTTTCCTGGAAGATGCTGTCCAGCTCCTTCCGCAGAGAAGTAGCGAAGTCAGAGGCGAGGGCCTCCCTGGGCCTAGTGGTTCTGGTCTCGGCGACGATGCGCAACAGGTCCTGGATGCTTCTCTTGATGTACAGCCAGACCATGCCTATCTTTGGTGCATACATTTCCCTGTCGAAAATCAGCACCAGAAAGAGAGCACTGCCGATGTTTGATGCGTATATGTCGTACCGTTCGCCTTCGTGATAAGTAAGATTGAAGGTCCTACGGGCCTCCTGGAGGCGACGAGACATCTCCGACGTCGTGGCAAAGCTGGCGGCCAGCAGGGAGACAATCGTGGTCACATCCAGGTCTTCGGCGCCTCCAGCCGCAGCGATGATCTGCCCCATCGTGTCGACCATGACGACGGCCATAGCGTCGGCCTCGACGAGAAGCTCTCTCAATCTCCTGGTAATGGCTTCTAGATACTCACCTGAAAGGGAAGAGACCCTTTTCCGAGCCATCCACTTATCTCGCGAGTTGGAGGAACCACAAAGAAGACCAGCCCCTCTGTCTCCAATCCGGCAGAAGCTGGCCAGTCAGGTCATCGCTCCCCTCATAGGACAGTCCACGGGCTTGCGCAAAGATCGAGGGCTTGCAAGCCAAAGTATATCACATTTTCGAGGATGTGTCAATGGGCCAAAACTCCTAGTAGCAAATGTGGTATTTGTGTAGTCTGTCATATCTCAGCCACGGGTCAGACGACGCCCTTAGGCTCGGCTGGCAAGCGTACGGTGAAGGTTGAACCCTTGCCCACCTCGCTCCTGACGTCTATCCTCCCGCCATGTCTTTCGATGATACCGTGGCTGATGGACAGCCCAAGGCCGGTGCCCCCAGCCTTGGTAGTATGGAAAGGGTCGAAGATCCTGGCCAGTTCCGAGACGGGGATACCCTCTCCGGTATCAGTGAAGCTCACGCTCGCTTCGGCACGCCTGTCGTCCCATGATGTGTCTATGTGGAGTTCACCTCCGCCAGGCATGGCTTCGACGGCGTTGATGGTGATATTGAGAAACACCTGCTTGAGAAGATTACTGACACCTGTCACCGGCGGCAACCGCGACTTGGGGTTTCGATGCACTTGAACCCCGGCGTGCTGGATTCTCTTGCCCGCCAAGGACAGGACATCGTCGAGAGTGGCTTCGATATCCACGGGTCCCGGGCTCTCCTTGGAGGGCCGATAGAAGTCCAGCATGCGTTGCACCAAATCGATAAGTCGATCTACCTCCTCTTGCGCCATGGAGAGGTAGTCCTGCCGTTTGCTGTCTTCCAGCGAGGGCTTCCGAGTGACCAGGTGAAGGCAGTTGTGGATTGCCTGCAAGGGATTGTTGATCTCATGAGCCAGGGAAGCCGCAATCCTGCCGCCAGCTGCCAGCTTTTCCGCCCTTACGAGCTGGGCCTGCGATTTCTCTAGCTCGCGGGTGAACTCGGCAAGTTCGGTATAGAGGCGAGCGTTTTCCAGCGCGATGCCAATCGTCGCCGCCATGGAACTCAAGAGTTCTAGGTCTTCGTCAGTGAATTCGCCGAGGAGCTTGTTGATGAGCTCGACAGCTCCAATAACGTGCTCTCTGATCACTATGGGCACGCACAGGATAGAGCGGCACTCGAGGCCGAATTTCTCGCTCGCCTCTCGAAAGTAGCGGGGATCACTACTCACGTCCCGAACCAGGACAGGTTCCCCCTGCTTGACTACCCAACCTGCGATCCCTTGTCCAATCTGGAGCTTCAGCGGAGCGGTTTGTCGCACTTCGCCATGGAGACTCATTCGGAAAACGAGGTGATTCGTCGTCTCGTCCAGCAGCAGTAGCGAGCCAGCTTCGGCCTTGATGATCTCGTTGATTCCCTGCATCGCAAGGCGGAGTACCTCGTCAAGGTCGAGCGTAGAGGTCACCAGGCGACCAAGGTCGTTCAAGGCAGCCAGCTGGCTGGTTCTACCCCTGGTGGCCTCGTGGATCCGCGAGTTCTCGATGGCGATGGCCACCTGACTAGCCAGGACGGAGAGGAGCTCAAGATCTGGATTGCTGAACGGGGATTCAGGAGTGGCCTTGCTGGCGTTCAGCACGCCAATGGCTCGCCCCTTGATCTTCAGCGGAGCGCAGATGGCGGAGGCCACTTCATCGCGGTGCATGGCTTCGCGTACGCTGGTCTCGACTGAAACGCCATCCGTCAGCAGGAGGGCCTGTCCTTTGTCCATCACCCAGCCAGCAATGCCTTCGCCAATCTTGGTCGTGGCCGAACCAATTATGCCTTCGGGGAGTCCTACTGCAGCCTCAACGCGCAACTCTCGCACTTTCTTATCGAGTAGCATGAGGGAAACCACATCGGCGCCAGTCTCTCGCTTAACAACCTCCAGGATGAGGTCGTAGAGCTTCTCGATTTCCACTTCGGACAGCAGCGTCTCACTGACCTCGAGGAGAGGCAGTAGAGCGCCGACGCGCTCCCGGCTGCTATGTCGAGCTGGGAGGGTTTGACTTCTTGTTGCTGACACAATCATCCCTTATGCTTATCATATCAGGTTTAATCCCCTTTGACAATGGTACTATTTTCCTAATAGGTGGATGGCGCCTGGCCGCGCACACCTCCGCTTTCAGCCAGTAAATGGGGAACCTTAGGCCCTTCTTCAGCGTCTTCTAGTCAAGAGGACAAGACGGCATCCACGAGAGGCAATGCAGATTGACAGGAGGGGAGAGATGAAATCAAGGATGTTGCTTGTGGGGCTGACCCTAGTGGGGCTGCTGATCTCCAGCAGTGGAGTCGCTTATGCAGATGGGGTGGTGATCGTGGAGCCGCCGCCTGGCGTGCCGCCTGCTGAAGCGCCCAATCTGGTCGTCAAGTATCACCGGGTCGAAGTGGATATCAGCGACCAGGTGGCGACCACCGAGGTAGATCAGATCTTCCTCAATGACACGCACTACGATCTGGAGGGTATCTACATCTTCCCCTTGCCTGAGGAAGCCGCCATCTCCGAATTCGCGATGTACGTGGATGGTGAGAGGTGGGAAGGGGAGATACTGCCTCGTGATGAGGCACGCAGGATATACGAGGACATTGTGCGCCGCCGCCTCGATCCTGCCCTTCTAGAATACGTAGGGCGCGACACGTTCAAGGCCAGCATCTTCCCCATAGAGCCGGGCGATGAGCGGCGAGTGGAACTGGCCTACAGCCAGGTTCTGAAAAACGAAGCGGGGCTGGTCAAGTATGTCTATCCGCTCGACACCGAGCGGTTCTCCGCACGACCACTGGAAGAGGTGGTCATCACGGTGCGAGTTGAGTCCGCACAGCCGATAAGGGCCATCTATAGCCCCAGCCACGACGTTGCCATAGATCGCATAGATGAGCACGCGGTGAACGTCAGCTATGAGGCGGCTAACGTGCTTCCCGATCGGGACTTCGAGCTGTACTACACCGTGTCCGATGAAGACATCGGGCTGAACCTGCTCACCTATCGGGAGCGTGGGGAGGACGGCTTCTTCCTGTTGCTGGTCGCGCCCAAGTTCGAGGTGGATGAGAGCGACGTGGTGGCCAAGGACGTGATCTTCGTGCTCGATACGTCTGGAAGCATGGAAGGGGAGAAGATAGCTCAGGCCAAGGATGCTCTGGAGTTCATCCTCGACCATCTCAACCCCGAGGACCGGTTCAACATTGTCGCTTTCAGCACAGGTGTGAGGACGTATGCCAGGCAGGTCCAGCCCGCGGCCGAAGGCGATGAGGCTTGGAGGTTCATTGATGATCTGCGCGCAGTCGGTGGGACGAACATAGACCTCGCCCTGGCTGAGGCGCTGACCATGGCTGACGGCGAGCGTCCTCAGATCATCATCTTCTTGACCGATGGCTTGCCTACGGAGGGCGTTACTGATACTGACAGGATCATCGCCAACGTGAGCCGTCAGGCGTTGGAGAACGTGAGGATCTTCGCCTTTGGTCTAGGGGATGATGTGAATACCTTCCTACTAGACACCATTGCTCAGGACAACCGGGGGGCGAGTTCTTACGTGCGGCCGCACGAGAACATCGAGGAGGAGGTGTCCACCTTCTATGCCAAGGTGAGCATGCCATTGTTGGCTGACGTAGAGTTGGAATTCGGAGATTTGCGGGTTGAAGATACCTATCCTTATCCGTTGCCCGACCTGTTTGCAGGGACGCAATTGGTGATGGTCGGTCGGTATCAGGAAGGTGGCAGAACGGACATCATCCTGAGCGGCGAGGTGAACGGGGAGGAGCAGCGATTCGTGTACGAGAACCTGCGCTTCGAAGACAGAGGTGGTGAGGAGTTCATCCCCCGGCTATGGGCCACGCGCAAGATAGGTTATCTGCTCAACGAAATTAGGCTGCATGGTGAGGGACGGGAGTTGATCGATGAGATCGTGGACCTGAGCGTGCGGTACGGGATCATGACGCCGTACACCTCGTTCCTTGTTGAGGAAGAGCAGGACATCTTCACTCCCGAGGGACGGGAGGAAGCGGCTGACGGAATGTGGTACCAAGCGACGGCTGTGCCCGCGCCGGCGGTCGGTGCCGGAGCGGTGCAGGATGCTGAGAACCGGGAGGCGCTCCGTTCGTCCGACAAGGTGCACGGCAGCACGGAGCAGATCAAGTACGCCAGAGACAAGGTATTCATTCTCCGTGATGGGATTTGGACCGACACCACCTACGACAGCTCCATGGACACCGTGAAGGTAGGATTCGGCAGCGATGACTACTTTGCCTTGATGGCGGCCCACCCCGAGTGGGGGTACTACTTCTCCGTAGGCCAGGAGGTTATTGTGGTGCTGGACGGAATCGCTTACCAGGTGTCTGAGGGCGACTTCCCGCCCGTTGATATCCCCGTCGAGCCCCCTTCTCCCGACTCGGCCCTGACCCCGTGGGATTTCCTGACGCAGCTGGTGGAGTGGGTCTTGAGCCTGTTGCCAGTGTAGCGCCCGGGTGGTGCGACCCGGAAAGAAACGAAGAGGCTGGCACTGCCAGCCTCTTCGTACCTTGCTGTGCACTGCTCGTACCTCTCAGGCCTCTCACGATGCGGTCGCGGGCCAGCGGACCGGCCCCAGGGCGCCCAGTCTACTGCCAAGATTGTAGATCCGCCAGGTTCTGACGAGGCGGGTCCCAATCAGGGGCCAGGCTGGCGGCCTGCTCGAAGTACTGGTGAACGGCCTCTGGGTCGCCCATTTCCCTGGCGATCCCGCCCAAGTCGTTGTAGAGCCGCGCATGGTCAGGGGCCGCCTCCAGGGCTTCCCGGGCCAGAGAGGCTGCCTGGGACCACTCGAGTACCGTGCTGACGGCCGCGTTCTGGCCTAGGATCACACTCACCCGCTCGGCGCCAGGATCCGCCGCTTGTTCGAAGCGGATGAGAGCGTTCCGGTTCCGCTGGGAGCTGCGCGCAGTCTTGCAACGCACTGCGCGAGAGGGGACAGAAAAAAAAGAGGCCGCGGCGAAGCCGCCCCGGCCTTTCGTGATCGACTGAGGTTGCCCTCACGGCTTGGTGAACGTATAGCTAAGCTGCCCATTGGGCAGCGTGATGGGCTCGGTCTTCATCGCCATCCCGATGGCCAACTCTTCATCAGGGATGTCCTTGGCGATGCGGCCGAAGACCTTGTAGTCCCCATAGTCGAGAATGGCGATGGAGTAGGGCAGGTCTTCCTCGAAGCCCACGGGCGCATAGGACAACTTGCTCCAACTCACCAGTTTCCCGGGTCCGCTGACCTCGAACCATTCGATGTCGCTGGATAGACACTCGGCGCAGTCGGCCACGGGAGGAAAATGCACGGTCCCGCACTTCCTGCACTTGGTGCCCATGACCCGACCCTGCTCCAAGTAGCTTACGAAATCGTTCACCTTGGATATGGAGGTGAAGCTAACGGTGCCGAACTTCTGGAAGCGATCATCAACTTCCTTCTTCTTTTTCTTCTTCTCAGCCATCCTATGACCTCCCGAGGATGGTGACGTTGCCATAGAGACCGACGCCACCAATGTTGTGCACCAGTCCGATCTCCGGATCCTCAACCTGCATGGGCCCTGCTTCCCCCCTGAGCTGCAACGCGATGGTCCTGATCTGTGAACCACCAGTGGCCCCAATGGGGTGCCCCTTGGACAGCAGGCCTCCGTCCACGTTCACTGGGATCTTGCCCTCTTTGTAGGTCTCCTTGGCTTTGATGAGTTCTTTTCCCTCTCCCGGTTCGGCGAAACCCAGATTCTCGTAGGCCATCATCTCAGCGATGGTGAAGCAGTCGTGGACCTCCGCCACATCGATGTCCCCTGGGCCGATCCCTGCCATTTCGTAGGCTTGTCTTCCCGCCTCGATGGCGACTTTCAGCCCAGTGAAGAGGTCCCGTCCAGCCGTGTTCACCGTGTCTGATGCAGCTCCCAAACCCAGGATCCACACCGGCTTTTCGCTCAGAGCCTGGGCCTTCTTCTCGCTGGCCAGGATGATGCATGAAGAACCGTCGGCGTTGGCGCAGCAGTCGAAGACCTTCAAGGGTGTGGCCACCGGAGGTCTCTCCGGATCGAAGATTTGCTCCATAGTCACCGGCTTTCTGTAGACGGCCTTCTCGTTCATCTGCCCGTAAGTGGCAGCCTTGATCCTGATCAGGGCCAGGTCTTCCTCGGTGGTGCCGTACTTGTCCATGTGTGCCCTGGCATACATGGCATAGTAGGCTGGCATCATAGTGCCGAAGGGCGACTCCCACTGGATGTCGGCGCCCCTGCCCATCCTCTCTTGGGATTCGGCAGAGGTGATCTCGGACATCTTCTGGAAGCCCAGCACACAAACGACGTCGTGGAGATCTGACTCGATGAGCGAGTACGCAGCCCGCACGCCCATGCTGCTGGAAGAGCAAAGGCTCTCCAGATACATGGTTGGTTGGGGTGTGAGGCGCAGGTACTCGGCGATCACCCCTGCGGGAGACCTTTGCTTGTCATATTCGGGTGCAGAACAAATTATGGATGCGTCGATCTCCTCGTTCGATATCTTCGCATCCTCCATGGCCTCCTTGAACCCCTCGTAGGCCAGTTCCCGGATGGAACCGGGGTATCCGCGGACAAAAGCACTCTGTCCGACTCCTATGATCGCTACTCTTCCCACACATTACCTCCTGTTTGGATGAACTCCTTCTCGGAATGCAAGCACTCGACGGATGGTACCATACATGCCTTGCAGGTTCAAAGCTCGGCCTCCGTCCAGTGCTCTATAGCCCAGGCCAGCTCCTCGTGGGTGGGAACAGCATTGCCCAACTTCCTGACCGTCAGCCCCGCTGCGTAGTTGGCCAGGCGCGCGCCCACCTCGGTGCCCAGACCAGCGGCCAGGCCTAGGGTAAGAAGCGCGATCACGGTATCCCCAGCGCCGGTGACGTCGAACACCTCGCTTCGGTTGGCGGCGGGGATGTGAAGGCTTCCTTCGTGGGAAGTGATCAAAGACATGCCTTCGTCACCGCGGGTGACGACGATGGCCGATGAGCCCAGATCGGCCAGCAGACGCTCTCCTGCTTGCTCAAAGTCAGCGTCGGCCCGCAACTCCCGCCCCAGCACGGCTTCGGCCTCTCGGCGGTTGCACTTCACCAAGTCGAAACCCTTGAACTTGTGCAGGTCTCCCTGGGAATCGACGGTGAGGAGCTTGCCGTGATCTCGGGACAGCCTCAGGGTGGCGGCGATGGTGTCCTCGTTCACGACGCCCGTCTTGTAGTCCGAGACCAACAGTGCATCGACGCGCGGGGCTATCTCCTGCAGATGAGTGGCCAAGCGAGAGGTGACGCCAGCATCAAGAGGGCGACGCTCGATCTGGTCTATGCGCGCCAGGTGCTGGGGAAAGACCAGAGTGCCCTCGGCCACAACCCGGGTCTTGGTGGTTGTGGTGCGCGTCGCGTCGCTCACCAAGCCATCGGTGATGATTCCTGCCTGGCACAGGAGTTCCACCAGTGCGCGTGCTGCTTCGTCCTCGCCGACAACACCAACTTGGTACGTTGTACTTCCGAGAGCGCTGATGTTCTGAGCGGGATTGGCGGCGCCACCAGGTACGTGGAAGCGGCGAACGTACTCCAGGACCGGGACCGGTGCCTCGCGGGAGAGTCTAGTTGCTCGACCCACGATGTACTCATCGAGGAAGACATCGCCGAGCACCAAGACGCTCTTGCCGCGAAGCCGGGGCAGCGCTTCTAGCAGACGATCCTTATGCACACTTGTTTGCGTCATGATCCTCGTCTGGGATTCCGACGCGCAATTCTATCATGCACGAGAGACAAAGTCAATGACTGGCTTGCTCCAGGATCTGACTTGCTGCGAGGCACTTTCGACCCGTGAGCACCCCGCAGGCTTGGACGGGCGAAACAGGCAGCTTGAATCCCAGCTCTAGGTGCGTGACGTACAGATGACACAGCGGCATACCCATTACATTTGTGTAGCAACCCTCGATTCTGGCCACGGGGTTGAATACTGCATCCTGGATAGCGTAGGCGCCGGCTTTGTCAAACGGCTCGCCCCTTGCGATGTAGTCGGCAATCTCGTCGTCGCTGTAGTCTCTCATCCATACCCGCGTTTCGGTTGACCGAACGGCGATCGCCCGACGGGAGGGAGCGACGACGGCAATACCGCTGATGACCTGGTGCTCGCGCCCGCGCAAAGCCTTGAGCATGGCCCAGGCTTGGGTCTTGTCAGCTGGCTTGCCCATCACTTGGCCGCTCAGGACCACCAATGTGTCCGCAGCAACGATGATCTTGGCTGGCTCTTCGCTGGCCACAGCCTCAGCTTTCATGCGGGCGAGGCGTACTGCCTGCTGGCTTGGCTTTTCCTTGGGAAGTGCCATTTCGCCCACGGCGGGCCTGACGGCCTTGAATGGGACGCCCAGCAGACTGAGAAGCTCCTTCCGGCGCGGCGAGCCTGAAGCTAGGACCATGCTAGTCATATCTTTTGCAGTTCCGTGAAAGGTGGTATACTTCTGGCCGTGGATCTTCGCGTGGAGACAGAGAACGACCTCGATTTCGGTCTATTGGAGCCGGGTGATCTCCTCCTGGTGGCCAATCCCACGGACATCTGGCTGGTCAGATATCTGCTTTTCTGGTCTCATGTTGGCATCGTTGCCAACCGCGGGCTCGTTGACGCCGTCAGAGACCCGCGAGGCGACTACATCGACCAGCAACGATGGGGTACTGTGCAATGGGTTCCCTATAGGATCTACCGGGCAAACCATGATATTGTGGCTCTCCGGGTGAAGTGCAGCCCAGAGAAGCGTGCGGCGGCAGCCAGATATGCACTCCAGAAGGTAGGGCTTCCTTACTCCCCAACTCTTCGAAAGGCGTTCCTCGGCCACAGAGAAACTGATTGCTACTCTTGCGCGTCCTTGGTCTGGCAAGCCTATCTGGCTCAAGGGATAGACCTCTATTCTTTCCCTGGACGGCCCATATTCAATGTCCTGCCCAGTCTCATCTTGCGCAGCAGCCATGTGGAGGTAATCGCCCGGGGCGTGCGGCCCGAACGGGCAACCGGAGCCTGGCCCAAGAGCCGATTGGCGGTGGAGAGGTTGTGGTTCAAGTACGTGTTGCACTCCGTGTAGACATCACAATTCAAGATGGATGGACAAGGTATGCCGGTCATTGACATGCACCTGCACATCATGGAGCCTTCGAACCTCCGGCCCTGGACAACCGAGTATCTGCAGAGCCACAGCGGCGAGGACACGGAGCATCTGGCTCAACTCATGACCTCACCTGAGCTTCTGGTCGAGATGCTTCGCCAGAATGGCGTCGACTACGGAGTAGTCCTCACTGAGATCAGTCCGATCACCACAGGCGTGATCAGTAACGAGGCCGTGGCTGAGTTTTGCCAAGACCAAGACGCTTTGATCCCCTTCTGCAATATCAACCCCTACATGGTGGCCAATCCCGCTCGGGAACTGGAGCGGTACGTCTTGGAGATGGGGTTCAAGGGGCTAAAGCTTTATCCTACGTACCAGGGCTTCTACGCCAATGATAACATGATCTATCCGCTCTACGCCAAGGCTCAGGGACTGCGGATCCCGGTTATGATTCACACCGGGTCCTCCATCTTCACGGGCGCCCGCCTCAAGTATGGCGATCCCTTATGGATCGACGATGTGGCTGTGGATTTCCCGGACTTGCCCGTGATTCAGGTTCACAGCGGTCGTGGGTTCTGGTATCGTAGGGCATTCTTCCTTGCCCGCCTGCACCGCAATGTGTACATGGAGATCGCTGGACTGCCGCCGCAGAAGCTCCTGGAGTATTTCCCGGAGTTGGAGAAGAACGCAGACAGAATCGTGTTTGGCACCGATTGGCCCGGGCTGCGCAGCATCAAGGCCAACATCGACGCTATCAGGTCCTTGCCCATCAGCGAGGAGACCAAGGCCAAGATCCTTGGGGAGAACGCGGCTCGCCTACTGGGTGGGGCCATACCTGACCAGGGCCACTGAAGAAAGATTCGGAAGCCAAGCGGCGGCGCGAGACCGGAAGAATAGTATGCTGGAGTGGAAACCCAAACGCCTCCTGGGGGGCGGGATCGGCATCGGCGTCATGCTGGTGATCATCCTCGTGGACGCGGTGCTTGTCTATGCCCTTAGGAACGCTCCCATTTCCGTCGTCTCCTTCGTTCTGGGGCTGTTGCTAGCCCTCTCCGTGCTTCTTCTGTCGGCCCTAGCGTACCTGCTCTATGGCTTGTTCAGCCTTCGATACCTCTTAGGGCGAGACAGCCTGGTCATATCCTGGGCGAGGCGCCAGGAGATCATTCCTCTGGCCGCTATCCAATCCATAGCCCAGACGGCCCGCCTGAGCCACGACATCAAGGCCAGGGGGCCTTGCTGGCCGGGTCATTGCGTCGCTTGGGGAAGAGACCACAGAGGCCGGGGTGTCTGGTTCTACTCGACAGGCCGCCGTCCGGACGAGTTGCTGATCACCACTGCTGCTACGTCCTACGTTGTCTCTCCCAGCAGTTCCACGGGATTCCTCTCCGCCTTGCGGGCTCGGCAACGGCTGGGCCCTGCCCGGGAATTGGAGCAGACCAGGATTGAAGGTGGAGTGCCGGGCCTCGGCATCTGGCGTGACCGGAGGGCCCTTGGTGTGGCCGCTGTGGGGGTAGTGGCCAACGCTAGCCTCTTCGGCTATCTGGCTCTGCGCTATCCTCAACTCCCTGAGTTGGTTCCTCTCTTGTCAGAGGCGGGGCAGGTCAGACTGATCGGGGCCAAGGTAGAGCTGTTTGAAGTGCCGGTCATAGGCCTCACCGTTCTTCTGGCGAATACCATCCTCGGGTTCGCCCTCCATCGGTGGGAGCGGCTCGCCACCTATCTACTTAGCTCCATCGCGCTCTTCGTGCAAGTGCTTTGCTGGATGGCAGTGCTCAGCGTGATCCGCTAGGCCCGCTTGTGAGGCGTGAACCTCGAGCGGCTACTCCTGAGAGGTAGCAAGGGCAACGCGCTCGAGGCGCTGGTGAAGCTCTGCACGTCGTCTGTGGACCAGTCTCTGGTATGGGGCCGAACCAACGTGTTCTGCGGTCATGATCAGGGCGTCCTCGCGGTTGTCCGAGTAGTAGCGGGCCCGGCGGCCCACCACTTTGAATCCATACTTGCTATACAGGTTCTGCGCAGCGAGATTCGACACCCGGACCTCCAGGGACAAGAGGCTGGCACCAAGCTTGACCGCTTGTTCGATGGCCGTTATCAACAGCAGCTGACCTATTCCCTGCCGTCGGTACTTGGGCTCGACCGCTATTGTGCTAATGTGCGCCTCATCGGCGGCCATCCAGAAGCCGCAATATCCTACCACGGACAACTCCCCTGCCCTGGTTGTCTGCGTCCAACTCTGAATCCTATTCAGTAGGGAGGTGTCTTTCTCTTGAACTTGCTCCTCGCGGTCGGCGGGAAACCGCTGCCGAGCCACGAAGTAATGGGCCAGGCGGTTTTGCCCTACCTCGTATCGGTAGGCGCGGGCTGGCCAGGGGGTAGGAAAGCTGAGCCGCTCTATCTCCAGCACTTCTGGGATATCCTGCAGTCGCATGGGCTCCACTATGTATGGCAGGCTTTCTTGATCCATGGATTCAGTCACCGATTTGCGGATAGTGCAGATAAAGGGGTTCCAGGCTTGCCAGGTCGTCTCCTCTGCCGGTTCGCAACCGCCTCCAACCCAGCTCGGCCAGATACCCAGCTCGACGCAGGGACGAGGCGGGAGACGCGACCACGGCGCGCTCTCCCAATTGCGACTCCAACGCCGCCTTCAGCGAGGCGTCTATCTCTCCGCAAAAGAGGGTGGGGACCTTCACTCGAGCGTTCAACTCCTCGACGTCAGCCAAATGGTAGTCATCAGTCCTTCGCCACTCCGTCTCCCGTTTCTCATAGAAGGCCACACAGATGCGTCCCCGGCCTGCCTGGAGGATAGCACATATGGGCAGGTTCTGCCCGTAATGGGCATATGCCACTATATCCAGGGTCGGGATGCCGACGATGGGTATGCCCAGCGACAAGCACAGGCCTTTGGCCACACTCAACCCTATCCGCAGCCCTGTGAAGGACCCGGGCCCCAGGGCCACAGCCACCCCATCCAAGTGCTCGGGCGCCATGCGTTGCCTCTCCAGTATCTGCACGACAGCGGGCATCAACTC
>JABAOC010000156.1_pt6 | contig 22724 bp, 22 predicted proteins | sample 7062161 | NCBI WGS metagenome assembly JABAOC01 (sample SAMN14538625, study PRJNA623070) | marine sediment metagenome | biome: marine biome [ENVO:00000428]; feature: marine pelagic biome [ENVO:01000023]; material: deep marine sediment [ENVO:00002113] | place: India: Gulf of Khambhat ... | reverse complement strand
CTAAAATTGATGGTAACGTTTATTACCCGAGTTTGTCATTGCTAAAAGACGCGAAGCGAAAATAAAATGGGACACCGAAAAAAGCACGCCCCTAAACATGGTTCACTTGCCTATTTGCCTAGGAAACGCGCTAAAAAACCAATTGCACGAATCCGCTACTGGCCTAAACTCGATGCGGATACACCTAGGCTTTTAGGTTTTACAGGTTATAAAGCGGGAATGACCTATGTTTTCACTATAGAAGACAGGAAACGCAGTCCTAACTTTGGCAAAGAAGTAATCCGCCCCGCCACTGTAATAGAAACTCCTCCAATCCTTATTATTGGCATACGTACCTACACAAAAACCCTCTACGGGCTAAAACATTTAACTGAAGCTTGGATGAAAGATCCTCCAGCAGAACTCGATCGTAAACTTGTCCTACCAGAAAACTTTGAAACGGAAAAAATGCTTGAAAACCTTGATAAAAACATTGACAAAACGACCGTCATTCGTCTAATTACAGCAACACAACCCAAACAAGCAAGCCTAGCAAAAAAGAAACCTGACATAACAGAAGTGCAAATCGGCGGTGCAACAATCCCCGAACAACTTGAATACGCAAAAACACTTTTAGGCAAAACAGTAACCGCTGAAGAAGTCTTCAAAGAAGGACAACACGTAGACATCGCTGCAATAACCACAGGCAAAGGCTTCCAAGGTCCGGTCAAACGTTGGGGAGTGACTATACTCCAACACAAAGGGCGAAAAACCAAACGCGGCATCGCTACACTCGGTCCCTGGAACCCCCATCATGTTATGTATTCAGTTCCGCGTGCAGGACAAATGGGCTATCACCAACGCACAGAATACAACAAGCGCATCCTCAAAATAGGCAAGGATGGTAAAGAAATAACCGTTAAAGGTGGCTACATACGCTATGGCCAACTCAAAGGACCATATATACTCATAGAAGGAAGCATACCAGGCACTGAGAAGCGTCCTATACGTCTACGACATCCAGCGCGAATACCAAAAGAACCACATGAAACACCACCACAAATCACTTACACATCACTAGAATCAATCCAAGGAAAATAGCGGAGACAAAACATTTGCCCGCACAAAAAACCGCCAAAATCTTTGACCTTCAGGGAAAACCCGTAGGCAAGATAAAACTCCCAAATGTTTTCGGAACACCCCTAAGACCAGATGTCATCAAACGAGCTGTCCTCGCAATTCAATCCAGTAGACTTCAACCACAAGGTCGTGATCCAATGGCAGGAAAGAAAACCAGTGCGGAATCGCGTGGAACAGGAATGGGGATAGCAAGAATACCCCGAGTTAAAGGCGGAGGAGGAAGAGCGGCCTTGGCTCCTAGCACAGTCGGCGGAAGACAGCCACACCCACCGAGATCTGAAAAGAAAATTGTAAAGCGTATTTCTAAAAAAGAAGCACATTACGCCTTACGCTCAGCTATCGCAGCCACAGCCTCAAAAGAAGAAGTAATTTCTCGAGGTCACGCAATCGAAGAGATTTCCCAACTTCCCTTAATTGTCTCAGCCTCAATTGAAGAGCTAACAAAAACCAAAGAAGTGGAGGAGGCTCTAACGAACTTAGGCGTCCTATCTGACATATACCGTGTGAAAGGCAGTCGAAAAATCCGCGCTGGGAAAGGTAAACACAGAGGTAGAAAAATGAAGCAAGCCGTAGGACCCCTCATAGTAGTAGCTGAAAATAAAGGAATAATTAATGCTGCCCGTAATATTCCAGGTGTAGATGTTACTACATTTAATAATCTTAACGCAGAGATGTTGGCGCCAGGCACACATCCAGGTAGGTTGACGTTATGGAGTAACAGCGCGATTGAGCAAATGAACAAAATTTATGGGGAGGAAGAGACGAGTAATGGACTCCAATGAGGTAATATTTTATCCATTGATGACAGAAGCTGCCAGCCTGATGGTTGAAAAAGATAACAAACTCATTTTCGTCGTTAATGTTAAAGCTGGCAAAAGCGACGTAAAAAAAGCTGTTGAGGAGTTATACGAAGTGGAAGTTGATAGAATCACAGTACTTATAACTCCTCAAGGAGAAAAGAAAGCCTTCGTAAAGCTTAAACCAGAATATAAGGCGTCGGACGTTGCGATTAAACTCGGCATTTTGTAAAAATAAATTGAGGGTTGATTAATGGGCAAAAGAATTCGTGTTCAAAGACGAGGACGAGGTGGTTCAACTTACAGAGCTTCAACTCATAAGAGAGTCGCTCCGGCAAAATATCCACCAGCGATAACTCCCAAGGAAGCTTTTGAGTCTTCAATTAGCGGCGTCCTAGAAACCCTTGTCCATGATCCTGGACGCGGAGCGCCTTTGGCATTTGTGCGCTTCGAGAACGGCGAAACATGTTACGTTATAACACCTGAAGGTGTTTTTGAGGGACAGGAAATCACTCTTGGGGGGAAAGCTCCTGCGGACGTGGGTAATATTGTTCCATTGGGTAAAATTCCAGAGGGCACTATGGTTTGCAATCTTGAGCTGCGTCCAGGGGATGGCGGTAAGATGGCGAAATCTTCAGGCGCCTATGCCACTGTTGTGGGTCATACGCCACAAGGCACGATGATCAGATTGCCATCTGGACGTACACGTTATGTTAATGATCATTGCATGGCAACTATAGGCGTGGTTTCTGGTGCTGGTAGGACCGAGAAGCCTTTTCTTAAGGCAGGAGAAAAGTTCCATCTAATGAAAGCCAAGGGGCATAAATATCCGCGAACCCGTGGAAGAGCTATGGTAGCTGCTGTTCATCCGTATGGTAGCAGTAAGAAGAGTGCACGAAAGGGAACAACAGTTTCTCATGGCGCACCGCCAGGACAGAAAGTAGGGTTGATTGGGGCTCGCGGCACAGGACAAAAGAAGCGTAGAAAGAGGTAGCAGAACGTTTATAGCATCTAAAGAGTTAAGCGTTAGGTGAAAAAAATGCCGAAAGAATTCATGTATCGTGGTCACAATCTCAGCAGTTTGCAAGGCATGTCCATGGACGAGTTCATTGATTTACTTCCTTCAAGGCAAAGACGAAGCCTCCAACGGGGATTAACACCTGAGCAGCGGATATTGCTGGAGAAGATGCGAAAAACTCAAGAAGCCTCTAAAAAAGGGGAAGATGTCACAATTAAGACTCATGTGCGCAGCATGATTATTCTTCCAGAAATGGTTGGAGTAAAAATTTCAGTTCACAACGGCAAAGAATTCATCCCGGTAGAAATTAAGCCAGAGATGATTGGGCACTACCTAGGCGAGTTTGCAATAACAAATAAACCAGTTAGACATGGAACGCCAGGAATCGGCGCATCACGATCCTCGATGTATGTGCCATTGAAATAAGGGTTTTGGTTTTTCTCCACTTCTTTGTCTATGCCTTTGGCTATTAGTTCCTTTTTCCATGGCATAACTCATAGCCTCTTATTTAAGAGGGTGAAAGGCATGTTGGGTTATTATATAGTTTATGATAAATAGAAAACTTTTGTTGAAGCCTCAGCCCTAGTAGCTATCATCACAATTCAGACGGCTCTTCATGCATCATTGGCTTCATGATTATATTATTTTTGACAAGGAAATGAACTTTGATAGGAGATTAATTAAAATTGGATTTATTTTGCTCTGACTATTTTTATTCTGCCCATTATCTTCCAATACTCGATTTCTGCGCCTACTGTAAGTTTGGCTTTCAGACCTTCTTCTTCGGGAAAAGGAGCGTCCACATACTCGTACGTTTCCAAGTCCATAATTTGGATCCCGCTTGGGTTAACAGAGAACACTTGACCAGGTCTTTTGTCGATTATGGGAACCTCTGCGCTGGCATCAACTGGTTTGACCAAGCTTCTTTTAACGCCGTCGAAGACTCCTATTGCAACAATTCTAGCTTTAGCTGCACCGTGTTTACCAGGTTTTGATTTGGTTAAACCAACTATGCGGCAAGCTTGATCGTCTACGATCATATAGCCTCCAACTCGTAAACTTCCAACATCAACTGGCTTGCTCATATACTCACGACATATCCAATCTATTTAAAGCAATTTCAAACAACACCCATATATAGATTTAGGCACAACTTTTTGACACCTCTGCAATTTTTGACAGGTAATGGCGGTTTTTTGTTCGCGCTTTTTTTCTGCAACAAAATAAGTGGCTATTATGATTGGAACCTAATCAGAGGTTTGACACAATAGGTAATTGTAACAGTCAAGGAAGTTTTCAGCAAGTTCAGGAATTTAATTCAATAACAAGTAGGAAAACAGAGGTTTTGTTAATTTCTTAAAAGCAAGAGACAGTTTTGCTAATGTATAAATTGACATTTCTATTTGATCTATAGAATAACGGCTAGTCCATCAATTTTGATAGGGCGCAGTGCCATATAAAAAAATATTCAATATAAAGTACTCGGAAAAAGACGGACAAATGATTGATGGTTTGTATACAAAAGCATCGACCCGAATCAGTTTTTTTATTTCTTGAAGCGTAGTTTTTGCGGTTTCAATAATGGAAACAAGCTTCTAGCAAGTTTTGCCACTGGCATAGATTTCTCAATATCTCCTAGAGGCATGTCAATATCAAGCAAAAGAATACTCCCAAACTCTTTTATTATTGAACTTCAGTAGCTTTTGATTGGCTGGTGGATATGAGCTATAGTTTAGCCAAACTAGAACCAGCCAATATTACAAGAGGCTTTACCCCATTAAATGTAGAATAATGTTGTTTACCTGAATGGTGAAAAAATTGTTTAAAAGCGTCGGATTAGTTGCCCGCTACGATAAGAAACAAGCATTCAAACTTGCCAAGGAATTAGCAGAATATCTTAGAGACAAAGGTTTAGAAGTCTACATCGAAGAAACTATGGCTAAGAAAGTTAACGCCCCAGTTAAAACGGTTCAGCTCAAGAACATGAAGACTGATTTCATAATAACCATCGGCGGAGACGGAACCATCTTGAGAACTTGCCTCGCAGTTCCTGAGCCTGAACCCCCAATATTAGCCATTAACATGGGTGTTCGCGGGTTCCTGACGGAGGTTGAGCCAAAAGAAGCTTACACCGCCGTGAACAGAACCTTAAAGGGGGAGTTCAAGATTGAAAAATGCGCTAAGCTTGCAACATCCGCAGATGGAGAAGCCATGCCCGACGCCTTAAATGATGTTGTAATCTCTGCTGGAGAACCTTTAAAGATACTTTACACTCAAATCTGCAAGGATGATGAACCAATTCTAAAGTGCCAAGCAGACGGTTTAATAGTATCCACACAGACAGGGTCCACTGGCTATTCGCTCTCGGCAGGAGGCCCAGTCTTAGATCCAGAAGTTGAAACGTTTGTTTTAACACCTATTTGCTCTTTAACAGTGTTCCGCTCAATCGTTTTTTCAGCGAATTCGAAAGTTACGATTGAGGCTATTAGACCAAGGGAAGTACTTGTCTTTATCGACGGAAACTACCGCAAAGTTGTAGCATCCAAAAACCCTACGTTAACGATTACAAGTTCCAAAAATACCACTTCTTTAATCAGGTTCAAAGATGATTTTTACCATCGACTGCGAAGCAGGCTACTATTTAAGGGAATGTGATCAAAAATCCAGAAAACCAATCCATGCAAAAGAATCATGGTGCTAGATACCTCTGCCTTCTTGGCTGGATTTGATCCTTTCTCAGTAAGTGAAGACCAAGTTACAGCCCCCATGGTAGAAAACGAAATAAGAGTTAACTCAATGTCGTGGGTAAGGTTCAAAACAGCTGTGGAAAATGGAAAAGTGAAAATTAAGGAACCTTCCAAAGAATACTCGGATAAAGTGAAAGCAACCGCAAGGGAGGTTGGAGACGCGTTTTTCCTTTCAGAAACTGACTTGCAAATCTTGGCTTTAGCTTCAGAGCTCAAGGCAGAAGGAGACATACCTCAAATCGTTACAGACGATTATTCAATACAGAATGTCGCTACTCAATTAGGAATAGAATTTACGTCTCTCACCACTTTTGGCATCAGCCGCCTTCTTGAGTGGGTTAGATACTGTCCCGCCTGCCATAGGAAATACTCAGCGAACTACAATTCTACAATATGTGAATTCTGCGGAACAGAACTGAAAAGAAAAACTCAGCGAACCGCTAAGAAACTAAAAGATACAAGTTAAGAAAACAGAAGAAAACTATTTCTGAAATCCCCGTTTTACTCAGCTTACAATAAGGCCAGAAGCAAGATCAGAAGTAGCCCTTCAGACACAAAAATTGGGGCAACTATTTGCTTTGCCCTTCGGAGAGCCTTATCAACAAGCATGGATAGAGATGCTAGCCGTTCTTCTCCAATGACTCTTACTCTAGGCACCACCAAGCGCAAGCAGCCAGCCTTACAGGATTCTAGGTTTGAGGCTGCTTCATTTGCTACTTCCGTGATGCGTCGTATTAATATCTCGTGGTTCATAACTTCGCCGACAGGGTGGTAACCGCGGCGTCCCAGAACAACGGCACTTACCGCGTGAGTGTCGGTTGTGAAAACTTCGCATTCGTGAAAACCTGCAGACTTGAGAGCTGAGAGTATTTCTTCGCGTAACCCAGAAACCATGTTGTTCCCGTCAATAACTACATAGGCGGTTTTCTGTTCAGCCACGTTAACGACAACTGCCGTTATTCCACCTGAACCCATACCATCTTTAAGACTGAATTCCGTAGGGAAAATTGTAGAAGCACCGACCTCAAAAGTATACGAAGGCATAGAAACAGCTTTCTTAAGGCATTTTGAAGCCACATCACGCAAAGTGTCTATAGATGCTTCTACATCAACTATATCATTAATGCTGTTGTGGGCATTTACTACAACGCTACATTTAAGCCCGAGTTTCTCTGCTTCCTCATTAACTATACGCCCTAATTCCTGCGGCAGGTCTTCAGTGGTTTTTGGAGCAAGAGTAAACGAAAGTAAAAAAGCATTTCCGAAAACTTGGCAGGAAGCAGTTACAAAGCCCTCGGTGACTTTGACGAAGGGGCTTGCCTTATAAGCAGAAGCGGGAAACTTGGCGGATTCTATAACTTCAGTTATTATTTTCTGGTTCTGTACTTGCGAAGCTAAGTCAAGCTCATGACCAAGGATACCTAAAGGAACACAAGTATCGCAACCAAACTCTTTTTCAAAATCACGTTTAAGCAGAGATGGAAGAAGGCTGCTGCCAATGTTCTTGAAAGGGCCTGGATGAACAAGAGGAACTATAATCGCAGCTTTAGGTTTGTAAGAATCAAATTTTAGAAGTGTGATTTCAATATTTTCGTTTTCTCCTAGTTTTTCTAGTAATGCTTCAAAGGGTGCATTTAGAGCCGCAACCCAATTTAGCATGAACGCTCTGAAAAGGGGCATTGAAGGTACACCATATGTGGATCGCCCCAAACGGTCCACAAGGAAAACGAATAAGAAAGCGAAAGAACAGCCGGCTATGGTTGAAATAATCAAAAAAGGGAGAAACTGACGAGGAATTTCATTATCGATGCTTGCCCAAAAAACCATGAACGGTGCCATGCAAAGCAAAGGGGAAAACAATGAGGACATTAGACGCCTCAGGAAACCTACTGATGATGTTGCGATGAAAACGACAGCACGGAAAGTTGTTACAGCTGCGAAGCCTAATAGGCAAATTTTAACCCACCACATTAAACCGAAGAAAGTACCGAAAGCTATGCCAATAATGATGAAGAACATCCATAGAATCCAGCAGAATAGGGAAAGTGCCACCGTTCTTCTCAATATGTAAATCGCATCCTTTGAAAGAAATACTTTGCTAATTACATAATCAGAGAAGATGACCGAGACGAAAACAGAGACACCAAGAAAGAGGCTGCTAAATAGTCGGTCAACCGAAAAGAAAAGAGCAAAAGTAGAAATGCTAACGCCCCCTATGCAGAGCACAGCCACTGAAGCCACTGCCTTTTTGAAGGAGGGAAGAAAAAACATTGAAGAGTAATGTCGGATTGCACTTTCCAGGGAGTAGTTCAGCGAATCGTTAGTTGCCATCTCTGCTATCTCACGTTGGGTTTCTAATGAATTGGATACGATTATTAAAGATTAGCCAAGTTAGGGGAAATTTTTGTTAATACCAATCAAACATTTTTTTCTATAAACTGTTTAGGGCAACGCAAAGGTTTTGACATAAAAGAATAAACAATGGGGTGTATAAAATTTCTGTTTTGATAGAGATACCGTAGCTTTAACAAATTTAAAAGAGAGTAATTGTTTTATCTCTAGAGTAATGATTATACTGACCCTGCGAAGTCAAGCATATGGCAGAGCAAAAATTGCCCCCATCTGTATTTCAGATGCTCGAAAGAAATGTGGGGAAAAAAATTAGAGTAATTCTGGATCCAGCCTATGGCTTTGAAGGCACTCTATCAGCTGTCACGCATGATCCGTCTGGAATCTGGCTTTCAGACGCTGAAGCTGTGGTTTTAAGATCAACTATTGCTCAGCCTATACCGCAAGTCGCAAGCAGAGAAGAAAGAAGCGAATTATTTTTACACCTTAACTCAGTTCAAAGAATAGAAGTTTTACATGCACCGCGTCGCTAATTGGGCCTTAGGCAATAGGGAAAAAGACTTTTGCAAAAACAGAGACCACTATGAGAGAGACTGCGAATACCACGAGAAGTTCAGGTCTAATCTTGATACCTTCGGTTTCTTCTTCAAAAAACCTTAACAGACCTGCGCTTGCAGCTGGCATTGGACCGCTTTCTTTCTTTCGTTTGCTCATAGCATTTTCCTTTTTCTAAGCTCGATAAAAGCGTATAATTTTTCTGTATTATTAATGTTGCGCCTTCTTTCTGAAACTTCAGGCTCAATCAAATCAGGGTATTCAAGAAATTGATAATAACAAACTGTTTGATTAAGGTTTAAACTTTGGAAAAGCATAAACAAGCTATAGCTGAAAAAGGTGATCGGGGTGCACATATTTGAGTTTCAAAAAATGATGAGTAGGTTATTCTTTCACAGGGATTATGAACGTGGAGTAGAAGAGACGTATTGTTGGCTTGTTGAGGAACTTGCAGAGTTAGGAGAGGCAATTGAAGGAAATGACAGAGAAGCGATGGAAAAAGAGTTTGCAGACGTTATTGCGTGGCTTGCGTCGTTGGCTAACATAAAAGGAATTGATCTTGAAAGGGCAGCCATTAAAAAGTACAATGGAAAATGCCCTAAATGTAACCAGTCACCTTGTCAATGCACGGTCTAGCTGATTAGGCGTTTCTGCCCTAAGCCTGTTAGCACCCAAATATATGGTCTCTTACCTGTGCGGTTAATCGTTCCTTCATTTTCGAGAAGCCGCAAATGGTGTATCACAACGCCGTATGACTGGGACGTGCTCTTTGCTATTGCTGTTGCAGTACAGAAACGGACTTCTAGAGCAGTCATTATTCTGGTTCTAGCTTTTAGTCCACTTTTCACGTTTTTTACATGTTGCAAATAGGCGTTTGGGTGAAATGCTTCTTTAATGTTGTCTCACCAAAGAATAGATTGTTTTTTGTGTTGAAAAGCTTTAGTCTTAGGTGAATTCTATAAGGCTTACTTGTTTTGGTTTTCTGTTATCAAACATTGATTCAATTTCGTCTTTTATCAAGGCGATTCTCTGACCATAATAGTTGGGTAAATTATACTTTTCAATTAAATGTTGAGCTGCAACAAGATATTTTTCTATACCACCGCGATAAACAGTCAGAGTTAAGGCGCCACCACAGAATGAGCACTTGCCGAGGAGGGGCAAACGGCGGAACCGCTTGTTGCATGACTTACACCTGAAAGCTTGAGTTGAGAAAGCCCGCATGTTGCCTGTAATGTCTCGAATGAAATGGGTTGTCAGCACTTTTAAGGCGACGTATCTCACGTCAACAGCCTCAATTTTTTCACCTAACTCCAGTTGCATGTTTAATTTTTCAACCATTGACTTAAACTGCTTATAAGCGCTTTCTGAATTACTAAGGTTTATGTTTGAAACAGGCGTGGTGAATTTGAATCCTTCAAACTGTGCCTCAGTTCCAAGCCTGTGGCTGACAATATCTATCATGAAACTAACCTTTTTAGCCTCAGTCTTTTTAAAAGTATTCTCGTAGAATTCTAGAGAATAATCACAATCAACGTCAAAATCATGAGCTTGCCGCTGAACTTCTTCAGTATTCACAAAAGGAATCAACAGTAAAGGAGCATCCATAATTCCACCTATCTGCTCGGGCAAATACCTGCGCGAAAAGTTGAGAAGGACATCCAACGCCAACATAACAGCATCTTCGTCACCATCACAGTCTCGCCGCTTGGCTGAGTGCCAAATTGGATGCGCGTAACAAACTTTAAGGTCTGTGAATCCTATGACACGCCCTAGTATGCTGACGCATGTGTGAGGGGCCAAGCCCATAATCAGATGCCCCACAAGGTCATCAGGACGCTTAATGCTGTAGTAGATTGGAAGTTTATAAACTCGCATCAAAAGCTCGTCTATAAAATTTGCAATCTTCACAAAGTATTCTCCTGCATTTCGCGGGATGACAACATCTTGAATTTTAAGTTCACATATCTGACTATGTTCAGTCAAAGGCTCGCCCCGTGTATCATGAGAATACCCTAGCTGCCTAAGTTTCTCAACCGTTATTCCAACTTCAACGGGTTTGAAATGCGTTAAGGGTGCATTAGTAGCATCGAAGCGTACAGTCCCATCTTTGTAAACCGATAAATCATGTTTCGCCCGCAAAATACCCTTCTCTATGATTTCAGGAACCTTATCCTCATTGGTTAAGCCTTTTACTCCCTTCAAGATTTTTGGGCGAGGAACGCCGAGCGAGTTATATGTGCGTTCGAGAAGCTCTTTGAAGTTAAATGCTTGCCGGATATACCGCACCGCATGGGATTTACAGGCCGGACACTTATCTCCTTTCAAAGACCTACCGCAACGGGGACAGGTCTTTTCAGCAATCGTTTCGCATCCACAATCAGCACACTTCAACTTAAAAGTGAAAGTTTTGCAACTGGGACATTTTCGTCTATAAACCTCAAGTAACACTGATCCTTTTCTTGCCGCTTCATTAAGGTCTCTATGGGAGCCGCCTGCTAAGCTCACTGGAAAAAGAACGTGAACCATCGGTCTCATCTCTCGCCTCTTCGCTTTTTCAGGTCGTCCCATGCGGGCACCAACAAAAGTAGGCGCTTTATCCTTGATCACAACACCGGACAGCAAACTAATTGCATCCAACACGGACTCTGTTTGGGTACTTTTCACTTTCCGAGAGGTTCCATAGCCAAGACAAAAAGCAAAAGCACAGGCGTCTTCATCTTTAATAGCAATTTTGCCGTTTACAACCTTGTGGGGTGCAAAAATTTTTCTCAAAACTTGAGCTACGTTCGATTCCATGTCTCCAACTATCTTGTTTGCGACACCATCTTCAAACGTCACTTTAGATTTTAGAAGCCATTTCTTTAGTAAATCAACCTCTTTGACTGATGGAAGGTTTGACCAGAAAAATGTGAAACTTGGATGTAGAGGCACGTTAAGGTGCAAAGACAAAGCGATTGCTTCTTTGACAGTCGGCTTCTTGTCGAAGGGGTTTCCTAAAAAAGAAGCAATTTTTTCGCTAGAAATCTTGGTAGTCGTAGCTGCCTTAGCTATGTCTCCATCAAATTTTTCCGTGATAGCAAGCTTCAAGTCTTTAACCCACCATTCCTCAACGTATCCTGAAGGAGAAAGCATTTTATTTGTGTAAAGAAAGTCACCGAAACTGATCATGATGTCGCCTAAAAACAGAATCTTTTTGATTTGGCTTTTTACGCGTTTAAAATTTTCAAGCGAAATGCGAACTACTGAGCCATCTTTCAATAAAACGACAGGTGTTTCAAGAGAATCTACGGGTACGGCAACACCGCCTTTCCCAGGCAGCTCTAGGCGCATTTGTGTACCAGCGGCAATAAACCGCTCCACTATCAGCATGGTTGCCGGATGAATTCCGACTGCTGCAAGTCCTGTGTTTCGAGCCCTTCCATACCTGAGCCTGAAACCCCCACAGCGCGAAGGAAATGAAAAAATTGGTCGCCCAGCGATTATATCATCCATGAATCCACTAGACTTCTTTTCTGATTTTTTGTGTAATTCTTTAAGCCAATCCCAACCTTGAAAGCCAAGCTTTTCGATTATCGTTAAAACCTTGGGAGCACGTCCTACTATGCCGTCGTTAACGACCCTTAAGGCTCCGCCTCTAACACGATTTGTCTCTATGCGTTCAAGGTTTCTGAAAGAAGAAACTTCTACGGGGTCAGATTCTGTGCCTGTGACTTCAACAGGTAGCAATTTAAGCGCTCTTTTTACTTCTTCATCAGGAATGTGGTATTGAAAGCGCCCAATAGTACGTTCATATAATCTTAGTTCCTCAAGGAAGCGAGATATCTCATCTGCTGTTGGTTTGTATCTGTCAAGCCCAAGTAAGCGGCGCACAAAATCGCCGACGACAAGAGTTAACGCTTGGTCTGTTCCTCCAGCAGATCGTATCGGTCCGGCGAAGTATATAGCAAGGTAACTGGTCCGATCAGCATTGGTTTTAATTTTTACTTGAGCAACTCCTTGTATTGGAGCGGCAGTTAAGCCTTCGGTAAATATTGCGAGAGCAGTGCGGATAGCTTGCTCCGCCGCAGTTTCTGGTTTCATGGTTCCGAATTTTCCGCTAATGATTTCTTCGGCAATTTTAAAGGCGATTTCTTCCCTTTGCATCTTCGCGTTTAATTCACGAATGCTTGTGCCCACCTCTTCTGGACCCACAAGACCCTCAACTAGGTCAGCAATATCTTTTGCAATGACACATTCAGTTTTCAACGAAGGGTCAAGCCCGATTGATCTAGCCATCTCACTTATGGCATACAATTGCTTAAGCTGATTCTCCATGGTTTCGATGTAAATTTGATAGCTCTCACTCATTTTGCTATTCAAGTAATAACGCTCCCTAAACAGTGTAAACAACGTGTTTATTTTGGTTTTCTAGCATAAAAATCGAAAAAACCCCTAAGCGAGAAATCTACTTCAGCGTCTTAAACTCAAAACCAACAAGGGTGCTAGCCCTTTTTTCCTTTAACACCGTCAATGATTTCAGATATTTTTTGTTTACCATCACTGGCTTCAACAATGTTTCCGGTGACTATTATGTTGGCGCCAGCTGAGGCTGCGGCTGAAGCTTGTTCCTTGGTTCTTATTCCGCCGCCTACAATAAGAGGAATGTCAGTTGTTTTCTTAACCATTTTGATCATTTGAGGAGGCACAGGTTCCTTTGCTCCAGAGCCGCCTTCAAGATAAATGAAGTGCATGCCAAGATACTGCCCAGCAAGAGCGTGTGCAGCTACAAGGTCCGGTTTGTTATAAGGTACAGGAATCGCTTTGCCAACAACGCCTGCAGTGCCACCTTCGCCTACTATTATATAGCCCATAGAGATTGGTTCTAAGTCATACTTTTTCACTAGAGGTGCCCCTAAAACTTGGGCGCCCATAAGGAAGTAAGGGTCTACAGAGTTCAGAAGAGACATGAACCATATGGCGTCGGCATATGGGCTTATTCCCGTTATGTTATTTGGGAAAAGAATAATTGGAATTTCAATGATGCCTCCAATGGTTTTAATCACATTATCAAGATGAGCCTGCGAAACAAAAGTTGAGCCGCCAATCATAATGGCAAATGTTCCGTTGATTTTTGAATTTTCAGCAACCTGCGAAGCTTGGGAAAGAGTTGTTTTTTCAGGATCCACAAGGGTAATGTGAATTGAACCCTCTGCCTTAATTTTTTCAAGCAAGTACTTCTCAACACGCCTGAGCATGCTTAAACCTCTAATCGTTTTTCGCATTTGTTACAGACGGGCTTTTCGAAGAGCCATAAACTCTGTCTGTGAGCATGCAGTAAACATCAACTTCACCTTGGGCAGGCTTCACTGGAAATTCTTCCTTGTAGCCACAGCTACTGCAACCTGTCACGGCACGGCTCTCATCCTTGAAAAGTTCAACTTTAACCGTTTCTTTTCCACATTTGGGGCAGGAGAAGAATTTCGGCAAACGTTTCTTTGGAATCCGAACCACTTTTTTCCTTCTTCGCCCCATGTAATGTCTCTTCTATCAAGTCGCTTATGTTCATTTAATATTTATGCTTGCCCTTAAATAGTTGCCTACAATCATAAAACAACAAGGATTGAACATAGATGAAACTGACATCGTCTATATTAGAACTAGATTTGCCTGACGTTGAGAAGAGAATTGGACGTTTTATCAAAGAATATATTGCCAAGGCGGGAGCAGAAGGCATAGTTCTTGGCCTATCCGGTGGGATAGACAGCGCTACAACAGTAGCAATTTCCAGCCTGGCAATTGGAGGAACTCGTGTGACTGGGCTTATCCTCCCAGAAAAAGAGACATATAACTCCAAAGACGTTGATGATGCTAATCTTGTCGCAGAAAAATTTGGTTTGAAAACTCATATGTGTGACATCACACCAGTCTTAGAAGGCTTTTACAAAACAATACCAATATTTGATCATGCAGATAAGATTTGTAAGGGCAATATAAAAGCAAGAACAAGAATGATTTACCTTTATTATTTCGCGAATAAGCTTAACTATATAGTGGGCGGAAGCTCAGATAAATCAGAAACCATGATGGGTTATTTCACCAAATGGGGAGATGCAGCCGCGGACATAGCACCTCTTATGGACCTTTATAAAACCCAGGTTCGGATGCTCGCTGAGCATATAGGCATTCCTCCTGAAGTTGCAAGGAAACCATCCACACCCGCCCTTTGGCCTAACCAGCTTGCAGAAGAAGAACTTGGCGTTAAATATGAAACTCTTGACCTCATACTTTGCGGGCTTGAAAGGTTCATGACCACAGAAGAAATTGCACAACAACTAAGAGCAAACAAATCACTTATTGAAAAAGTGAAAAGCAGGTGGTTATCCGTAGAACATAAAAGGCGATTACCACTGGCACCAAAAGTTGAATATAGAACCGTTGGAGCTGATTTCAGGCTTCCGCGATATAAATATTGAAATTAAGAAGGTTAAAGAATGAAACAGAAAATCAATTTAGCCCTCGCGCAAATAAGAAGCAAACGTGAAAGCAAAGAAGAAAACTTGCGGAAAATGGAGGAATACACTACAAAAGCAAAAGAAAAAGGTGCGAACCTTGTGATTTTTCCAGAATTATCATTAACAGGGTACGTTCTGCATGATCAAGTTTATGAATTGGCTGAGGTAATACCTGGACCTTCAACAAAAAGAGTAGAGAAATTGGCAAAGAAAACGGGGATGCATATCATTTTCGGTATGCCGGAAATAAGCCAAAAGACACAAGCCACAATATTCAACACAGCTGTTTTTATAGGGCCAACGGGTTTCATTGGGAAATATCGCAAAATGTATCTTCCTACACATAGTGTTTTTGAAGAAAAAAGATATTTTCGTCCAGGCTATAAAATAGCAGCGTTCAACACAAGAATTGGAAACATAGGATTATTCATATGCTATGACATATTCTTTCCAGAAGTATGCCGTCTTGCGAGGTTGAAAGGAGCAGAATTGATAGTATGCATATCGGCTTCGCCATCCGTGCGCAGAGGATATTTTGAAATTCTCACGGCGGCACGTGCCTTAGAGAATACAGTCTTCCTCGCTTATGTTAACCTTGTAGGGGTAGAAGAGGGGCTTCAATTTTGGGGTGGGAGCAGACTGGTGGGTCCAACTGGAGATCTGCTGGCGAAAGCAAAATACTATCAAGAGGAACTAGTCATCTGTGAAGTTGATTACAGCGATATGAGACCCGCTGAGGCGTTCATACCTACTCTTCGGGATTTGCGCCCAGAACTTTTTGATGAACTGAAAAAAAATTCAGAAACGCTCTAGTAAGAAAATAGCTAGCACCCTTGACATAACGCTAAAGCATAGAAATCACAAATCACACTCATATCACGGGCAGCTGTGATATCAAACAATAAATCAACAATTATGTGTGATTCATTTGTGATAAGTGATGTCACATTTCAAAACCCATTAATGATGATATGCTTTGCTTTGAATTTTATATGGAAGAAAAACGAAGGCAATAATAAAGTTAAGAAAGGATAAATTAAAATTCATTCCAAAGTTGTAATGTTAAGAAATTCAAAGATATATACGGAACAAATTACGCGAATATCTTGCTAAGCAGTAAGGTTAGTAAGAATTATATTGAGAATTTATGGGAATTGTAAAGCAGTGAAAATGTGTTTTGGTTCAATTTTTCGAATTTTTAAAGTTAAACTTACTTTTAAAATTATTTTAAGCCGTTAAAAAACCTTTAAATCATTTTTTACTTTCATTTTGTCCTTATTTTGTCATATTCATTATTTTCGCGCAATTTTTAGATACGCAATGGAGCGACATTAAGTTTAAAAGTTAAGACAGTATACAAAAATGTATCCATTAATAATATCGCTGGAGAAAGGACTTTGAAGTTGAAAGAGAGCGTTCAAGCGTGGATAAAAGGGGCTTTAGGCGACCCCTTTGTAATAATTCTCGCCAAAAACAGCAACTTAACAAAAACACAGCTTGAAACACTACTTATAGACGTTTTAGCTGAAAATATATCCGGCAAATACCTGAAATACGATGAAAAAGCCAGATTAAGGCTAACAAACGCTAAAATAAGCCGGGGTTCGTTTAATAGAACATTAAAACAGTCCAAAGAAAACGTCATAAAATCAATTTATACAGTATTGCTTTTAGGCTATTTAGGCATCTTCGAAAGCACAACTCTTGATCCCTATCTTGAAATAGCTAATAAACTAAAGGTGTATGTGGAAGCACACCAAGACATACCAATCAAGGACAATGAACTAAAAGACCATCAAAAAGTTATAAAAATCATACGAGAAGAGCTAGAAATAAGCTTAAAACGGCTATCTACACCATCAAAAGATGTTGTGTGATGTCACAAATCACATGAAATAAACATAACGTTTTTGACTAAAAAGACAAGGGCAAATATAAGCGATTATTGAGGTTAAATCGTAAAAATAAGCAATGAGAAAGGTTTATTTTCACTGTGCTTATCTAGTAAGCAACCATCATGACGTCTGTGATCTGTGACGTCATATAAAAGCGACTTTAAAAAAACCGTAAAACTTAAATTTTTCATGGAAAACTGTGATATGTGATGCAACAGTTTAAATCACGGGCAAATCACAGAAGTGAATAATGTGATTGAAATTCTATTAATGCTTACTGGTGTTCTACTTATTGCGACCATAGTAGCTTGTATTGAATATTATAGGCAAGTTCGTAAGGCTCAAAAGGAATATGAGAAAGCTAGAGAATCCGTGGAGGATATTGTATTAAGTTTTAATCGTGAACTAAAACGGGAAGCCAAAAGGCTAGAGTTAGTTGCGTATAAAGTAGAGGGAAACACAGCCAAGGGTAATGCAAGCCTTAAAAAAATAGCCAAAATCGAAGAGAAAATCGCGCCCTTTGAGAGCAGAGTGAAAGCAATTATTGGAAACGACGAAATGGTTCTGTCAAAAATTGCAGAGGTAGACTCTAAAACACATAATATCGAGTCAACACAATTTTCGTTGAAATCGAAAATCATAGAATTAGAAAGTCAACTGAAGAAAATAGCTGAAGGACCAGAATTAAAGAATGAGCCGGTTATACCAATTAGAAGGGATAAAGCCATGGCTGCATTAACTGATACTGAAATTATAGTCTTGGAAATGCTCTCAGCGGAAGGACCAAAGACAGCCCCTGAGATAAAGGACAGAATCCGCCTTAGTAGAGAACACACAGCAAGACTCATGAAGAAACTCTATGAAAAAGGGTATCTTGAAAGGGAAACTGGTAAAATACCTTTCAGATACAGCATTAAAGAAGAAATGAAAAAATTCCTAAACAAAGCTGAAAGCGGGCAGACATAGTTACTCCGACTTTTTCTTCTTAGTATTGATTTTCGTATTCATTTTTGACCGTGGGGTAGAATCAATATAATATTTTTCGTTTGCTATTGTTTCTCCAGCTGCGTGGGATAATAAAAAATTTCTTGATACCCTTGAATTTCGTTTGTCTTAGAAACGGTAAAGCCTCAAACAGGTCAAGCATTCTCAGTCTCGTTACATTCCATGTTGGAGGTTTTTTAGATAAGTATGCCTTGCCCTCCTTAAGTTTAGTTTTAACAATTATTTCGGTCCAGAACTTGGCAAAAACATCAAAATTAATTCTTGAAAAACCATATATAAGTTCGCTAAACCCAGGGAGTAGTTACGGTATATGAGAGTAAATTTGGAAGTTTTTTCTGTCTATTAGGGTTGGGTAGCTCTTGGGTTTCTCAGGAATTATGAGAAATTTAATTTTCGCATTCCTCACCAAATTTCCAATATGCTGTAGCACAACTGACTCTTGATTTTATCATTTAATCTTTTGTTTAACCGTCGCATGTGGAAATTTTGGCGGAATTTTATACTTCAAGTTATTGCCTTCGCCAGCCCTTAAGAGTAGCCCTCTGTTGGTCATTCGCGCCAAATAAGTTGACACAGTACTCAAACTTACAGGTTCCTTAAGTTCCTGTTCATATACTGATTGAATTTCTTTTGAAGAGAACCAAATCAATGGAAAATTCTCCTGAATTACCAAACGAACCTTCTCATAGCGAGATAAATTATTTCTTGTTATAACAGCGCTAGATCCAGAAGTTGCTCCTTCATTCGGCATGCCACCTAATAATTCTACTAGGTCTAAGAGGCGGAGAGCTTTATCTCGAGTAACTTGGCCCTCAAAGGCTATAGTATATCGATTACCTTCGCTATCAAACAGCTCTACACGTATTTTACGAGCTGGCATTCCAGTGTACACCTAAAGCGCTGTTCACATGCTTTGTACTTCACAGCTTATAGCTGTTATGGTGAAATTTAAAAAAATAAAAATGTTTTTTCGGCCTTTAAAGATCGTAGGGGCTGTTTTTTGCAGAGTTTTTGTTATTACAACTTTCACATGACTTTTAAACAGTAAATAAATTATCTTGTTATCCCATTTTTTAATTTCCAGTAGAAGTATAGGGGTGTCTTTTTCACAGAAAAAAAGGAAGAAAATAGTAATAAAATAAAAAATAAGAATTTTAAGTCATTTTTCAGCAATAATTTTGCAGGATATTCACATATTGTGAAAAATGTAAATTGTATGGATCGTAAACAATGTGTGAAGGTAAAAAAATTCTTTACTTAATATTTCTTAAGTCAAGAGGTAATGTATTTTGTCTATTTGTTACTTTGGAAAACTATGAAAAAAATTGATTCACAGACACCCCTTCATTTCCTATCGAAAAGCACAGGATAAACAGGTAAATGCTACTTTGGAAAAAAATTTTCACAAAAAATGTCTAAAAACTTTAACAGTAATTGTATTATTACATAATCAATATTAACCTATCAGAGTATATTTCATATTAAAGGAAATACATTTTTATTAAATTATCATCAGAGTATATTTCCAATAGAAATGTGGGTGTGTGTCTGGCTTTTTTAAATCATTAATAATGATATTTTTCATTATTTTTTAGGATTATTGTGCGATAAAACTATTTTTTTATACTACACAGTTTATTTGCTCCATAAGAAATAACGGTGTTGCCTCTGAAAAAATGGGATAGTCAATGGGGAATCCAAACATACTTGATGATGTATTCGAAAATTTCGTGAAGAGTGCAAAACTTTTCAAGGATCGAGAGGTTTTGAGGCATGATTATCTTCCTGACAAGTTACCTCATCGAGAAAGCCAAATACGTCTTCTCGGTGGAGCAGTAGCACCTGTTTTGAAAAATGCAAGATGTTCCAACATTTTTATTTATGGAAAAACTGGTACTGGAAAGACAGCCGTAACAAAATATGTGTTAAACCATTTAGAGATCAAAGCAAAGGAGTACGGCGCGTCGGTTAGGTTTTGTTATGTGAATTGCCGGATGACAGGCACTGAATATAGAGTCTTTGCAAATCTCAGCCAAAGCCTAGGTTTGATTGTTCCTTTTACGGGGTTATCTGTGGGAGAGGTCTTCGATAGATTCCGAACAGGCTTAGATTCGTCAAGAACTCTCTTCATTGTCGTTTTGGATGAGGTAGATACTTTGATTAGGAATCGTGGTGACGGGCTTCTTTATGAACTTACAAGAATAAATGAAACGCTTCATAATAGTCGCGTTTCAATAATTGGTATATTAAACGATCTTAGATTAAAGGAGTTTCTTGATCCTCGAGTTTTCAGTTCACTTAGTGAGGAAGAAATAGTTTTTAGACCTTATGATGCAAGCGAGTTGCGAAATATTCTTCTTGAGCGATCAAAATTATGCTTCAATGAGGGATCTCTCTCTGAGACTGCCTTGAACGTTTGTTCTGCTTTGGCTGCGGCTGAGCATGGGGATGCTCGCCGTGCTTTGGATTTGTTGCGTGTAGCAGGTGAAGTCGCTGAGCGTCAAGGAGCAAAAAAGGTTACTGAGGATCATGTTAAAGAAGCTGAGAGAAGTATTGAACACAATCGAGTTGTTGAAGCTCTTAAGAACTTAACTTTGCATTCAAAGTTGGTTCTCTTAAGCGTATACCAATTGAATAGTTCGAGCGTAACTACGGGAGAAATCTACGACGTTTATAATAAACTATGTGGAGAATTAGGTGCTGGGCTTCTGACGCAACGACGTTTGGGTACTCTGATTAATGAGCTTGATGTGATGGGGCTTTTAAACGCCAAAGTAGTAAGTATGGGGCGTTATGGACGAACGAAAAAGATTCGACTCGAAACGTCACGTACACTCATAAAGGAAGTCTTTGGAAGTGACGACAGAATAGGGCGTTTGATGGGTTATAACTCCTCTTTCCCTTATAGAAATAAATTTTGAGAATCCAATTACTTATCTAAGCATTGAAGATCATGCTTTTTCTACTATGTGAATGAGAGTATGTTAGTCTCTAATGTTTGTAGGTTTACCAGTGGCACTTTTCCAGGTGTTGGAATCAATCCAAGTTTCTGCATATAATCTGTTTGATCTTGCCAGCCTCCAGAATTAACAACCAAGACTCCGCGATGCCTGCAGTAGCCTACTACATGGATATGTCCAGCATGGAAAATATCTGGTGCTCTTTCTATTACGAGGAAATCTCGTTTTTCAGGTGCCAGCATTGTCTTGCCGCCATATAAAGGTGCCAAGTGGCGACTTTGAAGAAGTACTTTCATTGCTTTCTCAGGGTTACCGTGGTTTAGGCCAGGTATTGTGGCTATTACGTCGTCTAAACTGCGACCGTGGTACATTAACACTTCCACGTTGTGGAGGCTGACCATACATGGGTTTCCAAGGGAATGCACTCTGCCAGATTCGTGTAGTGATCTTATAAAATCTTCAGCTATTGCTGGTTGCGGTAAGGCTTTTCTTGTGGCATCATGATTTCCTGGTGAAATAAGGACTTCAATGTAATCCGGTAGTTTTTCAATCAGTTTTGAGGCGAGAGCGTATTGTTGGTGGACGTCTGTTGCTGCCAGTTCATTTATTTGGTTGGGATAAACGCCAACGCCATCAACTATATCGCCTGCAACTAGAAGGTACTTCACATGACCGGCAACTGCTTTCATTTTATTGCTTCCATATTTGCAGTTTAGCCACAAAATGAATCGGTTAAACGCATCATCATTGAATTTTGTGCTGCCCATGTGTATGTCCGAGGTAAGCACGGCGCAGACGGGTTCTGTAGCTCTTCGATGAAGTTTCTGACCTATTTCTGGAAGAACTATGTCTTCAGCCAAGAAGAGATTGTTTCTTGTTTTTACAACTGCGATGCACACGATTTGGTCAGGTAGAAGCCTCTGGGCTTTTTTGTATAGTTCTTCTCGTGCGTTATGAGTTATCAATATGGTAGCGGTTGCTTGCAAATCTTCAACAGCTAAAATTATGTTTCGCTTTGACTCCCTTTTTTCCGCTATCATGCAAATTATTTTTAGTTTTGTTTTGGCTGGCGCTTTTACCGCTTCAGATATTGTTGTTGCATCTCTGACGTCAATTCTTTGTCTTAAAAGACTTTCAATTCGTTTAAATCGGTCTTGGAAGTATTGGAGGTATTCTTCAAAGGTTCCATTGGAGGTAAGCTTCCCTGTAGGGTCTTCTATTACGCTAATGTTTGCTTCCACATTCCTAGCGTAAGGGTGAAAAACGTTTTTTCCTTCATATATCTTCTGCTCTAAAGGTTCAGCCTTTTCATCTTGAGGTTGGTTTTTTTCTTCCATTATAGCTTCTACATGTTCTGATTGTTTAACCAGTGTTTCCAGAAAGTCTTTGTCGATGAATAATGGTTTACTTTCTAGTTCTTCTAGTCTTTTCAAAGCTTTGCTTATTACTATAGTTGGGTCATCTGTGGCTGTTGTGGCACTTAAAAAATCAAACGCATCACTGTTTAGCTGGTATCCTGCTGAAATAGCTGCTTCAACAGCTCTTTGAAGTTTTTCTCTTTCAATCATACGGGGTTTTCCAGTTTTTGTTGGAAGGATAATATAGCCTTCTTTCTTGTCACATATATGTAAAGTTTAACCTTGCAAGTGTAGAATTACTGTTTTAACAGCTGTGAAGGTCTCGATTTCATATGTCGCTGAATGGTGTGCTTCTATCTCTTTTTTCAATCCAAGTTTTCATGATTTTTTGGTTTCTTCCATCTTTTAGTGGCGTTTGAGGTGCTTT
>JABAOC010017500.1_pt7 | contig 22756 bp, 21 predicted proteins | sample 7062161 | NCBI WGS metagenome assembly JABAOC01 (sample SAMN14538625, study PRJNA623070) | marine sediment metagenome | biome: marine biome [ENVO:00000428]; feature: marine pelagic biome [ENVO:01000023]; material: deep marine sediment [ENVO:00002113] | place: India: Gulf of Khambhat ... | reverse complement strand
AAAGTTCGAGCTTTTTTATAAATAGCCCACGAGAAGGGCCCGTAGCTCAGCTGGTAGAGCGTACGCATGGCATGCGTGAGGTCAGGGGTTCGATTCCCCTCGGGTCCACACTTCGACAACGCTCCTCGCTGGTGCAAACCTTAGAAGTTGGTAAAAAAAAACGGAGGTCAAGCCCGGGGCTTGGGTGTGGGGATTTAGGCGAACATGAGGAGTTCTGGTTTGAAGAGGAGGAGGAAGCCGATCAAGAGCATGAGGATTCCGCCGATGAGACGGGAATAGCGGGTGTATTTTCCTTCAAGGCCAGCAGCACGAAGAGTAGTCATAGCAGCAAAAAAGACAAAGAGGTCGTCGAGCATGAAGATGAGGATATAGAAAAGAAGGTAAAGGTAATATTGCCAAACAGGGAGATTGCTTAAAGCGAGAATTTGGGTGTAAATGGTAGGGAGGCCGGCAGAGCAGACAAGCTCGATGAGGTTGACGGCAAAGGCGAGGAGAATGATGCCGATTAAGGCAATGAGAAATTGTTTTTGTGAGGTGAATTTCTTGAGTTTTTCAAAGATTTTTTGTCTTTTTTTGCCCTCTGAAACTTTGCAGGCGCCTGTTGGGTTGGTAATGTAATCTCTAATGTTATAGCCACCGGCGCCAAGGGCGACTGCGCCGATGAGGATTCTGACCCAAAAGACGAATCCCAAGAACAAAAGCAAGTTAAGCCAAGCAGCCATGAAGAGAAAATAGACAAAAGCTGAGGAGGCAATAAAAACGGTTCCCAAGATCCACATTCTTCTTCTATCTTTCATACCTAAAAGGAGGCTGATAAGGAAAAGCAAGGCCCACATGGCGCAGGGGTTGAAGCCATCCAAAAGGCCGATGAGGAAAGTTAAGACGGGGAGGGAGAGGTTTTTGGTTTGGATTTCTCCCAAGAGGGGGAGTTTGAGTGTTTCAGGGATGGTTTTTGCCTTTTGAGGTTGAGATTCGGGGGTGATGGGAGTGATAAGATGGACAACAACGTCTGGGCAAGCATTTTCGAGAGCACAGTTAATCGCCTCCTCGATAGTCTTTCCGGTGGTTTCAGCATTATAAAAACCAACAATATAGTGTTCACCTATGACAGTAAAAGGGATGCTGGAGATGTCGGCGTTAAGCTCTTGACCTACTTTTTGTAGGAGCTTGATGTTTTGGGGATTGCTGCTGATTTCAAAGCTTTGGATTTTAACTTCAGGGTATTTTTTTTGAAGATCTTTTAAGAATTCTTTTTCGCGGGTGCAATGAGGACAGCCTTTGGCCCAGAAAAAGTAGAGGTTGACGGAGGAGGATTGGGAATAGATGGGAATAGATGGGAATAGGAGGAAAAACAGGGAGAGGAAGAATAAGAGAGTAATGAATTTACAATTTACAATTTTCAATTTACAAACTTTCTAGGATTTTGTTTTGGAAAAGTAGATGACTAAGAAAATAAATAAAAAGACACTGGAGAAGTTGAAAATAAGCCAGGTGTTGACTTCAGAAGGATTGAAAAGTTTGAAGGTGGAGAAGAAAGAAGTAACAGGCCAGAGGAAGACGGTTGAGAAGGGAGAGAGTTGATCTGGATTAACGGCGCTGTCTCTTAAATAGAGAAAGAGAGTGGAGAGACCGAGAGAGGAGAGGCCAGAAATAATATAGGCAGAGAGGATTTTGATGAGAAGTTTGAATTTTCTCATAGGGATATTTTAGGAGGAAAGTGGAGAATAGGCAAGAGGGAATAGGGACGAGGAAGTATGAATTATGAAGCAGGAAGTAAGAAATTTTGACTGACGATTTTTTAAAGGGAGAGGAGGGGGCGAAAAAGGCACCATTGTTTTAGAAACCGAGATCGATCTCGAACTTCGGGTAACCCTCGATACGTCTTTGTATCATCGCCTCCTCGAAATACTGAACCAGTAGGTCGAACTGTTGCTTGGCTCTTCTGATGGCTTCAGCCTCCAGGTTTTGGCTTCCTTGCTCACAGAGAGCGGCCAGATCTTTCTGGCCCTGGATCATGCTGGAAGCGGTGATCTCCGCCTGTTGATTGATGACCAGGAGATCTGGGTTATCAATCGATGAATTGAAACAAGCATCAGAAGAGTCGAGGCAGCCATTGATGTAGGTGATGGGTTCTGCCATTCTCACGTTGAGTTGACAGAGCAGTGAAGTGTCTAGCTCTCGCTCTTGGTATCCGCTTCTCCAGACAGTGAAGATCTCCGCCATATTCGTGATCACGGAGCTCTCCATACAGTAGAGATACCTGGCTTCGCGACGCTCCTTCTTCTCCGCTGCTGTCCAAGTGGGCGTGGGTACTGGCGTGGGTACTGGCGTGGGCGTGGGTACTGGCGTGTTGGTAGGGACCACCGTTGCTATAGTTGGCACGGTCGGCTCAGGCATTGTTGGGACTTGTTTGTGTAAGAGCTCACTGAAACCCCAACTGGCAAGCCAGCCAGCGCCGAAGATAATGACGGCTGCCCCAAAACCCAGAAGAATTTTGATCTTCATTTACGACTTTCTCCTTTCTTCCTCCTCTCCCAAGCTTGAGACAGATGAAAAATCTATATCAGGTTTGAGAGAGGAATATAGGTTTAAAAAAGAGAAAAAGAGTGGTGTTTTTGCGCCCCCAAATTATTAACGTGCTTTGGCAAGATTAAACGGACTTTTAGCAATTAAAAAGCTGTTTTATCCTAGCCAAACAACCGAATCGTAACATAAAAAAGTCCTATAGTCAATATATAGGAGTTGATTTGTAGCTAGAACTTGAGGAGAACTTTGGAGAGGATGGGAGCGGTTAGCAGGCTGAAGAAACCGATAAAAAGAAGGGGGATTTTAGTAAGGTGGGGTTGGTAGACTACTTTGACTTGGTGGTCTCCGGGGGTGAGGGGGAAGCCGAGGAAGGCGGGGAAGAGGATGACTTTTTCTGATTTTTTGCCGTCGATAAGAACTTGCCAGTTAGGATGATAAGTCATTTTAAATAGTCCGTAGCAATTTTCACAGGGGTCAGGAACTGAAATTATAGCTTGGTAAGAGGTAGGGCTTGTTTTTTCTTCTGATATCTTGCTTTGAGGTGTTTGAGAAGGTGTAAAAAATGGCGGATTAGCAAATAAGTTCAAGACAGAGCCCTCTTTTTGATAATTGACAGTATCAAGGAATTTGATTTCTTGCCCGACAAAAGAGCGGAGGTTACTGCCTGTTAGTACCAAGGTAGGATGTTCTTTGTTTTTGACCAGGTCAGTGAATTGCCAGTAGTGAACAGGGTTGATGATGTTTTTTTTGGCCAAAAGGACGGTTTGACGGCTTCTGACAAGATCAAAGTAGCCTGAGGTTTCAACTTCATAGAGGTAATATTTACCAAATTGATCGATAGACTTGAAGAAGTCGACTTTGAACCAGTCGGGAGCGACAACATAGCGGAGGTTGTAAAGATTGTAGTGTTCGGGGCGGGTTTCGTCAAAGAACTGTTCGGTGTCGGAGTTCAACGACCAGGTTTCAGGCAGAAAGCCTAAGGTTTCAAAACCCTGAGTGTTGAGGGCCATGTAAAGAGGGGTAGGGCCCGCTCTTTGATTACGGCCCCAGTTGCCGGTTTTGCCAACGTAGAGGCGGCCAGAGGGTAAGGATTTTAATTTGTTGACAAGGTTTTTGAAGTCTTTTAAGTCTTGATCAAGTTCTTTGTTGGCGGCCTTGATAAGAATTTTATTGTAGTTAAGATACCGGTATGTTTGGCGGTAAATAGGGAAGCAGATTAGGGCGACTAGAACGATGAGGATGGTTGGTGAGGCGATTTTTTTTATGGAGGGGCGGAAGAGGTTTGTAGCTGACTTGGTGAGCCAGGCAAGACCGATGGGGGCGAGGAAAAGAGGAGCAAGATGGAAGCCGTTGATGAAGCGGTGAAGGTGGATTTCGGCAGACAGAGGAAGAAATTTTAATAACGGTCCTAAAGTAGGTCGGCCCATGTAGAGGATAAACCAAAATGGAAAGAGGAGAGTGAAGAAGCGATATTTTTTGGTGAATTTGTAAGCGGAGACAAAGAAGCCTGCAAGGGTGAGGAGGGTAAACATTGGAAATCGATCATGATCAAGGAGGCCGCCGTTGAAAAATTCGTCAATAACGAACCTTAAACCATAGGAGTTCCATTTCCAGGGTGAGTCCCAGAAGCTTTTAGCATGAAAGGTAGCCTGGGTGATGAGGGGAACAAACCAGTAGGAAAGGAGGATGAAGGTGAAGGCGAAGATGAGGAGAAGGATAAAATAGGTCTGAAAAAATTTACTTATTTCTTGGCGGGTTTTTTGGCGAATGAAATTGCGTCTTTTTTTCCAGCTCAGGTTTTTGAGTTTTGGAAAGATTTCTAACCTTGGAGGTTTAATAAAAGAGATGGGAATTAATACGGCGGAAAGGATGGCGATATAGCCGAAGGCAAGATGGGAGGCAAAGGTGGCGGCAAGGAGAAGGATGGAAAAAAGGAGGTTCAAGCCTAATTTTTGCTGTTTTTTGTTATATATATAAATAGTATGATATATTTGTGCTAAGGCTAGTGGTAAGAAGAACATGGCGACAAGCTGGGAGAAAACACCGTAGCCTCGCCAGGCATATGAGGAGACGTCGAGACCATAGAGGCCGTCGGTTGAGATGTGAGTAGAGAGGAGGCTGGCTAGGCCGGAGGTGAGGCGAGAGAAGCCGAATTTACGGGAGGCGATGTNNGAAAGAAGGAGAGGAGGAGGAATTGGAGGAAATGGAAATGATTGAATAACGAATAACGAATAGCGAATAATGAAGAAATTGGTTGGAGGAGTTTGTGGGTGGCGACGACGAAAAGATGGGGGAGGTGTTGGTAGAAAAAGGGGAGGGAATAACCTTGGGCCCATTCGGGAACATTGTGGTCGAGGAGATTGGGGAGACAACGAAGAGAGAGGGGGCAGTCTGAGGATTCCCAGATAATGTTCATCCGGTTGATGAGGCCGAAGTGGAAGATGTTGTCGTTTAGGTCGGCGCGGATGGAGAGCTCGGGATACAAAGTATAGAGGTTAAAACAAATGGCAATGATGATGAGAATGATGGGAAGGTATTTTTTCATAAAAGACTTATCACTTATTCCTTTAGTCTTTATTCTTTGTTACTTATAAATTATCGGGTTGAGCCAGTTGGCGTGGTCATCGGTTTTGCCATCGTCAGCATCGGTGACGATGAGGTCAAGATTTTTGACTCCTTCGATTGAAATATCAATGCGTTTGGGAAAATCTTGCTTTTTGACAAGGCCTGAATCATAGAGGAGTTTGCCCTCGCCCCAGACCTGGAAGACAACTGAGGCTTTGCTACCGGCTTGGGTGTCAACGCCGATATCGGTCACGAGACGACGGTAGCGGTCTTGAAGCGGAAAGACAAGGTGGGAGGGAGCGTGGCTACCAAGGCCTTGGCGGTAAAAGAAGTAATTTGTAGAGAGAAACGATTGATTTTTGGGGGAAAAGGAGCTGGAGACGGAAAGATTTTTACCCAAAGACCCGTAGCCTTGGGAAGCGTGGATGAGTGGGATTTTGGTGAGACTGATACTCTTTTTATTGTTTTGATAGTATTTGAAGGAGAGGAGAAGGATAAGGGTGAAGATAGGGATAAGGGTAAGTTTTTTTAATCTTTTGAGGACGAAGCTTAAGAAGACCAAAAAAAAGATGAGATTGAGAAGGGAGACAACAAGAGTGAGATTTTGAATATCAAGTTTGTTTAAGAGGGGGAGGCTATTTTGGGGGTAGTTTTGGTAGAGAACGTTGTGGAGGTTGTAGAAGGCAAGAATTGAGATTGCGGAGCAGAATGTTAGATGGGGTATGACTGCGACGGGTCCTGCCCCGCGCTTTCCCCCAGCCGACGTCCTCGCTCCGCTGCGGGCGCTCGCTGGGGGGCCCCCAGCGCGTGTCACCCCTCGCAACCAAATAGCAGCTCGCGCCACCCAGCGATTCCCAGATGATTTTTCCCGAGGCTGCTTTCTAATTGAAAAATAAGGGAAAGAAAGGGCGAGAAAGAGAAAGATGGGGTAGAGGTAGCGTTCGTGCATTTCGGTGGGAAACATAAAAAAACCGTAGGAGGTGAGGATGCAGGAGAGGATGAGGTTTTTGCGAGTAGGTTTTTTTAAGATAAGAAGAACAGCGGTTAGGAAGACGACAGCAAAAAGGAGAAGGCCAGTTGATTTAGCAGCTCCGAGTCCGAAAAAAGGATACTGGTCATGGGTGGTGAAACCAGCGCCACGGCTGGCAAGCCACCAGAGATTATAGGCGTTTAGAGATAAAAAAGGAAACCAGGAGGCAGAAATAAAAACAAGATTGATGGCGACAGAGAGCTTGTGGACCAGGAAAAAGGGGAGATTGATAAGAAAGAAGGAAACACAGGCTGAGGCCAGAGTGATGACGGTTTTTTTGTGGCCGTGATTTAAGAATAAAATCAGGAGAATAAAAGGCATGAAGATGACGTATTGAAGTTTGATAAGAACGGTGACGGGAATGAGGAGGCCGATGAGAACAAGATGAACAAGTTTTGGTTTTTTGTTGAGAGTGAGAATGAGGATTAGGGAAGTGAGAGCAGCGCCTAGGGTACCGACTTGACCCCAATAGATGCCATTAAAGATGATGGCAGGATTAAGATAGTAAAAGGCGCTGGCCAACAAAGGTAAGAAGGGTTTTTTTTGAGAGATTTTAACTTGGCGGACAAGGTAAAAGATACATAGAGCGGTTAGGGTGTCGGCGAGAATGAGGGGGATTTTGAGGATTAAAAGAAAGAAAAAATTGTGGACTTGCCAGTATTCATAGAATTTGTTAGGGTCGGCAAAGAGGCGGTAAACAAAAGCTAAGGCTTTTAAGAAATAAATAAACGTGGGAGCGTAGTTGTAGTTGGTGTTTTCAAAAGTCCAAAGGGCGCCTTTATCTAACGCTGAAAGGGCCCATGATTTCCAAAAAGAAACGTCGGCGACGAAGCCTGGTTGGGGAATGAGTAAAAAACGAATGATAAGCCCCAAGAAGAGGATGAAGAGAAGTTTGGTGTTAAGAAAAGATTTGAGAACTTTCCACACTTTACAGTAGTTTTGATTTTAGGGCGCCCCTAGAATTTTGTAGATTTCAAGATTTCTTAGGTTTGGTTACCGGTGCCTTGGCGCTGTCGACCATTCGGTCAAAGACCTTGGGATCAAGAGTGCCATTGGCAAAATGGAGAAGGTCTTTTGACCCGGGGATTTCAAAAAAGATGTCCAAGACTGGTGTTTGGCCAGCGGTGTTGATGTAGTAGGCTTTGTGACCTTTGAGACCATTGCTGTTGATAAATTCTTCGGAGGATTTAAGATTGGTGAGGCCGCCGAATAGTTTGTAGTAGTTTTCAACGAATTCTTTAAGGTCGTAATCTTTGAATTCATCAGGACGTTCCTTGTAAGGAATGAGGTTGGCGATAATGTTTCTTTGGGCTGGAATGTTGCCCCAGGAAAAAGCGACAGATTCGTTGATATCGCCGGGGAAGACAAGAAGGGTGAGAGTTTCAGGGTAGTTGAAGGAAAATTTACCATTGGGGTTGTCATAGACAATCCAGGGAGTGGTTGGATCGACGGTAAAGCGTTGAGGAGCGTTTGGGGGAATGTCTTTTTGGTCTTTGCCTAAGTAGGTATCACCTCGGGGAAGGGAGATGGCACCTTGTTTTTTGACGGAGTATTGGTAGCCGGCATAGACAATTGCAGACAAAAAAAAGATGGCCGCAATAGTTGCCAGGCCAATTTTTTTGAAGTCGGGTTGATCGCTCATAGGTCTCCTCCAGATTTTGATTTTTGTTTCAAAATTATTTGTAACAAAAACTTTAGGGAGTTGTCAAGGAGGGATTTTAGAGATAAACAGGTCTTAAGTCACTTAATTGTGGTAATTCTGAGTCTCTTGAACTTGGGCAACCTCTTACGATGCGCATTTTAATCCAGTGTTCTTGGCCGTGGGAATTGAAAGTGGCTCCTTTAGTGACAGTCTCGACCCTGATTGGCCAAAAAGGACTTTCAGGTTCCAGGAGGCAGCTTCTTGCTTGTTGGCCAGACGGACGGTCGCCGATGATGACAGTTTGATGTAGTAGTCCGTAGTAACCGTCATTGAGCTTTATCGAGGGAGTTTTTCCTAACCAAAATTCCGGCGTTGCTTCGGGTGGAACTGGTCTGAGAATATTAGTATCGAGCTCTTGGCGGTAATCTGGAACACCAGAAAGGTTGATAGGTTCCTCTCCTTCTGGAATAAAGTATCTTTCAGGAGCAAGTTTAATCCCAACTCCATCAAAGGTAATAAAGATATCTTCGCCTATTTTACCATCAGTAGTAAGAGCTAATCCTTCTCTGACGTAATATTCTAATTCTGGTCCGTGTAGAATTTGAGCCTCTTCTGTACTAAATAATTTGGCCAGACCTGTTTCTTCGGTGACGATAATGGGTCGTCCCCCGCCGACGAAGGCGACTGCAGAGCCTAAGTGTTCACCTGTTGCTAATGGCGCTAATTCGCTTAATGGGTTCAGTTTGAGGTCATATAAACCTGATTGTGCGTATCGGCTTCTAATGGCAACCTGGGGAAAAAGGATTCTGCCTTGTTCGGGAGGTAGAGACTCTGGGGAGAAGGAAATTAAAATTCTATTTTCTCCAGGTTTTAAGATGTAGTCTCGGGCTGGGCAAAAATCTTTTCCTACCCAGATTTCTCGATGGGGCGTGGTTTCTTTACAAGGTTCGGTTTCTGCCATTTGAATAAAAATATAAATTAGGTAGGGTATTTTACCATAAAATAGGGAGATTTTTAACTTGGACAAAGAAGGTTTGAAAGCGATATCATACTTTCTAAGATGAAGAAGACATTGAAATTAATTGGCAGGGAAGAGGTTTTGGTAGTGGGAATGGTTTTTGTAATTGTGGGACTTTCTTTTTTTACGACGATTTATGAAGTTTTTTCTTTTTCTGAATTACCGGCGGAACGGGTGGCGGTTTTGGAGCATAACTGGACTTATGATTTTAATACTTATTTAACCAAGATGACGCAGGGGAGCAAGGGAAGCTGGTTGGTTTACAATAAGTATACTTCGGAACCGCATGGAGGGTCGTTACTTCATGTTTTTTATCTTTTACTAGGGAAAGCAGGAGGTTTGTTGGGTTTGAGCATGCCGTTGATTTATCTTTTGGCAAGAGTGATACTTTCTTTTGTATTTTTTTATAGTTTGTATTATTTGTTAAGCCAGTTGATTAAGGATAAAGGTTTACGGTTGTTGGCGTTTTTTTTGAGCTGTTTTGCAACCCAACTGCCAAAATGGTTGCCTTTTTCAGGAAAGGAGGGTTTTGACATTGGCTTTTGGGCGCCATGGTGGACAGGTGGGGATCATTTACAGGAGGCAGCTTTTTTGCCGCATTACATCTTGGGACATGTTTTGATGCTTTTTATGTTTTTAATCTTTTGGAAAGTGGGGAAGAAGCAAATAAATTGGCTTAAAGGAGGAGTGTTAGCAGGGATTTTAGGATTGGCAACAGGAATGATTCACCCGCCAAGCCTAATGGTAGTTTATCCAACGGTGATTTTTTGTGGAGCTTGGAAATTTTTGAGAGGGGATCTCTTGCGAGACAAGTTTTTGGGAGATCTTTTGAAGAGTTTTTTAGTTTTTTTATTTCTCAGTTTACCGTCGCTCATATATGTTTTTTACATAACAAGTCGGTTTCCTTGGGCAAGGTTAAGTGAGGAAGTTGAGTTTTTAAGAAAACTGACCTTTTTTGAGTTTGCAATGACCACGGGTGGAGTTTTCTTTTTAGGAACAGCGGGGTTAGTGTTGGTACTTTGGAAGAAAAAGAAAGAGCTCTATCCTTTTGTTTTCTGGGCGTTGAGTGTGGTTTTTTTAGGATTTGGGCTAAGTAAATTAGGCATTTTTGCTCAGCTGAGAGCTTTTCAGACGTTTCATCGAGTAGCTTTTTCGGTTTTATCGGCTTATTTTTTAATCTCTTTGATAAAGGTTTTTAAAAGGCAAGTAGGGCAAGTGGTGGTGGGTTTGATGGTGGCTTTATTAATGACTTTCTCGATAGTGAGCGTTAAAAGAAGTATTACAGGCTGGATGGAGTTTATTGATGCTCGGATTCATGCAGGTTTTCCTTTAGTGCCAGCACCGCCAACGATTATGTATCCTTTGCACGATTTTATGGATGCAATCTATTATTTGAGGGATAATTCAGAGCCACAGGGAGTGGTTTTGAGTGCGTATACGGCAGGAAATTATATTCCGGCCTATGCGGGGAATACGGTTTATTTTGGACACAGTGAGACAGTGGATTTTTGGACAAAACAGGAGATTGTAAAGAAGTTCTTTAGTAAGCAGATGGGCCAGGAGGAAATGAGGGATTTTTTGGAGGGAAATAGGATAAGACATCTTTTCTTTGGGCCACAGGAGAGGGAGATGGCAAAGGGAGATTTTCAAGAGGGGGAGGGTTTTGAGAGAGTGTTTGAGAGTGGATATGTGAGCGTTTACAAGTATGATTGATGAATTAGGAATAAAGACTAAAGGAATAAGTGATTAGTCTAGAGATTGGGCAAGGGTTGGGGTTAGGATGCCGGTTTGGGTTAAGTGAGGGAAAGCAGGGAATCTAGTTATAAAGGAATAAAGGGAAAAGTCTGGGGAAAAAGCAAAAGCTGTTTGACATTCGGGGAATTTTTGATAAGATAAGGCCGTGTTATTCCTTCTGCCCAAAGACAAGGAGGTGAGATTGTAATGGTTCTATGTGAAGCAGGAACGGAGACGAGACCTAAAGGAACACTTCTTAGAGAATATATTAACGAAAATTTGGAGCCTGGAGTCCATTCAGTAAGTAGGGGAAGAGGCGTAGTTATTGTGACTGAGGAACCAGGAAGGTTCAATTTCTGGCCTGTTGAAGAGGAAGAGGACATACTAGAGGCACGACAAGTTGCGAGGGAACTTTGGGAAGTATTCACTACAAATCCTGGAGACGAAAGAAACATTATTAGGCTTGAGAGGCAATTAGGAGGATTTTCGCCAAATTTGGACTAATTTTGTAGAAGTTAATAGTTATAACTTCCTGGTGGATCACGCTTGATTGTAAGTCCTCCCCGTGGTTCCTCTGTGAAGGTAAAATGGGACTCAGGGTCTCTGTTCAAAGAGGCTCTTACTTGCCAGACTTCGCCTGGCGATAATTTAGTAGCATCAACGAGGATTGATTGAGAAATGCCCAAATTACTGGACTGGCTTCTTTATAGAGTTCTCGTTGTGCGCCTGTCCATTTTTCCATTTCACCTCTCCTGGCGGTATGATAATATAATAATTTAGGCAAGATTACAAGATTTTTGAATGATGAATAATAAGTTGATTAAAAAGATTGAGAAGTTGGTTAAAAGGACGTGTAGGAAGGAGAGTAATCCTTTTTCTGATGCGCCTTTTTCTGATGCGGTTTTTAGGTATCACATTGATTCGGTGGTTAAGTACTCAAGGCTTTTGGCAAAGAAACTTAAGGCGGATGAAGAAGTAGCGGTGTTGGGGGCGTTGCTTCATGATTTTGCCTCAATCACTCACAAGGATTTGTATCCTGAACACCATATTCATGGAACAAGATTGGCTGAGGAGATTCTTAAGAAATATAATTACCCAAAAGAGAAAATTGAGGCAGTAAAGCATTGTGTTTATACCCATAGAGGAAGTAGAAAAATTCCGAGAAAAACTTTGGAGGCCAAGATTGTGGCTTCTGCAGACGCAATGGCCCATTTTGATAATGTGAACGCGCTATTTCATGCTGGGTATGTAACTTTTGGATTGGATGTAGATAATGGGACAAAGTGGGTTTTGGACAAACTTGAGAGAAGTTATAAAAAACTTTTGCCTGAGGGAAAGAAAATGGTTGAGAGGAAGTATAAAGAGATTAAGAGAGCGATGGGGACTAGGGACTAGGGGATAGGTACTAGGAATGGGTGAAGATTGATGACGGAAAACTGGAGACGGAGACTGAAGACAGAAGGAGGAAGACGGAATTTTTTTGGGGAGGAGGAGTTGTTTTTAGGCAGCGTTAGCCACTTGTAGTGGGTCTTGAGCTTCAATTTTCTCAATAAGAAGTGGTTTGATTATTTCACCAACTATTTCACCAAGAGACGGGATTGGGGGACTAAAGGAAGACAAGGAATAGAGAAATTGGGATTTGAAGTGTGGTAAAATTTGGTGAAAATGAAAGGATTGAGGGGAAAAATACTTTATTTAGCTTCGGCTTTGACGATTGGGGTGATCCTTTTTTGGTGGTTTAGGATTTTTTTGTCACGATATTTTGATGCGGATGAATTGGCTCATCTTCACTGGGCTTATCTTCAGTTTAAAGGACAGCGACCATATGTTGATTTTTTCTATATCTTCCCGCCTTTTTTTAACTTTCTTTTTTATCCGCTCTTTTTCATATTAGGAGAGTCGGTCTCAGTTCTTGTTTTAGCCCGAGTGGTGAATTTTTTGGTTTATATTTTAACGGCGGGAGCAACTTTTTTACTGGCAAGAGAAGTTTTTGACCCTCCTTCGTCAAGCGGGACTTCGGCGGGCAAGGCCGCGGAGTTGTTAACGGTGGTTGTTTTTTTAAGCTTGCCGATGGGGTTGGCTAAACAATTGGAGATAAGGCCAGATAATTTGTCAGTGGCGTTTTTTGTACTAGGCTTGTGGGCTTTTTTTAGAGGGTTTTTTAACAAGAAGAACAAGTGGTTTTTTTGGTCAGGACTTTTTTTGGGAGTAAATACGGCAATTGTTCAGAAGGGAGCTTTGAATGCGGGGTTAGCATTAATAGTGATGTTTTTGTTGGTAATCTTTTTAAAAAGAAAAGAGTTTTTAAAAATTACGGCAAGGATATTACAAGGACTGATACTGCCATTTTTAATCCTGGCGACCTATCTTTTGTTAAGGGGGATTTTGTTTGAGGGCTTGGAAGCAATGGTGATATTGTCTCCTTTGACAAACGTGGGGATTGCTTTTGCTCCTTTTTGGTGGTTTTTCTTGCCAAACGATGTTTATTATGGGGGCTTTAATAATTTTCCCTGGATTTTTAATAGAGGATTATTTTTTTTGGCAGGGATGGGGGTGGTCTTTTTAGCCTTGGAGTTTTTTAAAAAAAGGAAGTTTGATCAAGAGGTAGTAGGGGGTTTAAGTTTAGGGTTGATGATTGTTTTTTTAATCTTTTTGCTAGGGCGACTGGGGGCGACCTTTCTGCAATATTATCTGCCGATTTTTCCTCTAGTAAGTATTTTAGCAGCAGTTGGGCTTTTGCAAGGATTGCGGTTTCTAAGGCTTAAAAAATGGTGGGGATTGATAGCGATAATTTCCTTTTTTGGAGTTTGTTTATATTCCTCATATGAGGCGTATAAAGGGAGAAGGGATTGGTCTAATGACTACAACTTAGAATATGTGGCAGACTACCTTGAGGTTTCAAAGACAGAAGACAGGGTCTTTGATTTTTGGGGCTTTTATATTTTTAGGCTCGACGGCTATTTTGTCTGTTGCGAGAATTTTCCCTATTTTGACCGGAGGCTTCAAGCAAGATTACCTAACTTTCTTAAGGAGATAAAGGAAAAAGAGACAAGGTTTATTACTTTGCCAAGGACAGGAGGAGGAATGGTGGGGGGGAGGATGGCAAGTTTATCTTTTAAGGATCTTGACTTTTTGAAGGAAAATTATCTTTTAACTGGAGTGGGGGACATTAGGGCGGTGGGAAAAACTTTTTATCTTTTAAAGAACGAGAAAAAAAGGTCAGAGATTTTTGTGGCAGGGAATTATCGGGTGTTGGGGAGAGAGATGATGATTGATGAAAAAAAATATAAACCAGGCGAGGTTTTGTTTCTTGTGAAAGACGCGCATGAGTTTGGGGCAACCGAAGAAGGAAGGGTGTGGTTAAGATATGATTGGGAAGGAAGGAGATACAATTGACCTAAATTTGTTGTCAGTTGTTAGTTACTTTGTAGATGGTGGCGTCGGGATTTTGGTAGACCGGTTTTAAGAATTTGTATCTGGTGAGGTCTGTAGATAGATCAGGGTAGGCATTTAAGTCAAGATACAATTTTGTATCCAAGACATATTTTATTTTATTTTCCTTTAAAAACTCTTCAGCTTGGGTTTCAGGTAAGATATCGTTTAAAAAGGAGAGAGTTTTTTCCTGCTTTTGGTAATAGTTGAGATTGGCGATGTGGTAGCCGAGATAGGTGGTGTTTCTGGAGATGAAAGGGACAAGGTTGCTGATGACAGGTTCGGCCAAAACAACGTCTTGTTCTTGACTGTTTTTATCAAGCCAGCGAAGTGCTTCGACAAGTGTCTTTTTAGGATAAACGAGAATATCGAATTGTTCTGGAGGCTGAAAGCCTAAAAATCGCTCTTTGGTTTGGGAATAGATATTAGGCAGGGAGAGGAGGAGAAGGAAGATGGTGGCAAAGCTTAAAAACTGGCGCTTGAAGATTGATTTTTTAGGGAGAGATTTTTTAAGGAAAAGCAGCCCCTGGACAGCAAAAACTGAGAGGGGAAGATAAATGATGGTACGGTTGAATTGGACGCGGGGCATGGAGAAGATTTTAAAGAGAAAAGAGGAGAAGGCAAAATGGACAATCAAGAAAGAAAACAGAAAAGAGAGATAGCGACTGGCGAAGATTTTTGATTTTTGAAAAATGAGGCCTAAGAAAGCTAGGGGCAGGATTGGGCCCAAAGAAAGGAAATAGTCCTTAAGAAGAGCAAAGAAAGGGNNAATTGGCTTTTTTCATAGGTAAAATTAGTTAAAGAAGAGCTAAGATTTAGGAAGGGTTGGTAGATAAAACGGTAGTAGAAAATAATGCTGTTGCTTAAGAAAAAGTAAAAAGAGAAAAGCAGGAGAGCGGAGAGAGGTTTTTGTTTCTTAAGGAGAATAGAAAAACAGATAAAGAGAAAAAGAGCTGCTTGAAATAAAAGATTATTGAACGGGTTATTTAAGGCAGTAAAGACGGCCAAGAAGCAGAAGCTAAAAAATGGGAAGGGTTTTGACTTTTTTAAAAGGGAGAGGAAGAGGAGAAAGGACGCAATGACTCCGATTTTGCCTAAAGTCCAGGAAGGGAAGTTTGAGACTCTGGTGGCAACATGGAGCCGCGCTGCCCAATTGGAAAGTGGAAGGTTGGGATATTGGGTTGAGAAAGCAAAGAGAAGGAAACTTAGCTTCCTTAAAAAACCCTTTTTAAAGACAAGGCATAAGAATTTGTAGACGAGGAGAAGGTAGATGATGGATAAGGCAAGGCGAGTGAGTTGATAGATGGGAACGGGCTCAAGATGTATAAGGCCGCCGATGATACCCGTGGAGGAGAAGAGGGTGCGGAAATAGTGAGGATTGGTAGTTTCGGTGGTCATTTTGTTGATGATGGCAAGATGGCCCAAAGTCCCTTGCTTGATGTAGGAGAGATAAGCGGAATAATCAAAGCGATGGTCGTTGGTGAAAAGAAAGACTCGGCCAGGAGGCGTTTGGAGAGCCTGATAGATAAGAGGGGAGAAATTGAGGACAAGGACAAGAGTGATGATGAGAGGGACAAAGATAATTTCTCTGGTGAGGAACTTGAAGGTTTTTTTGAGAAACATATGATGAATTTACAATTTACAATGAATTTTCAATTTTCAAACTGTGTTTGGTAGATGGTGACAGATCGGTTTTGAAAGATAGTTTTTAAGTTAAGATAAGGATAAGTTTTTAAAAGATTGGTACCATAGCCAGCTTCAAGCTCACCAAACCAGATATATTTTATTTGATGGTTTTTAAAAAGAGCAAGGGTATCTTTTTGAGAGAGTTTTCCAGAGAAGAAGTCTTCGGCGATTTTGTTTTTTTGGGAAAAGATGTAGGTGCCAAGAATATGGCCCACATAGACGCGATTACCGGTGAAGGCAGGAATGAGATTGCCGCTGAATTGGTTGCCCAAGATAACTTCGTTTTCTTGGGTGTTTTTATCAAGAAAGTTTAAGGCTTCAAGTTCGCCTCTTTTGATATAGAAGTTGGTGGGGTTTTTAATATGATAGGTGGTTTGGCGACGGAAGGAGAAAAAGTAGGTGGGAGAAGAGAGGAGGATGGAAAGGACTATGAGGGGAATGAGGAGGCGATTGGAGACGATTTTTATTCCTTGGACAGCGAGAATACCCAAAGCGGGGTATAAAGGGATTTGTAGAAAACGCATGTGGGAAATAGGGAGGTGTTTTTCTATAGGGTAGATTGAGAGTGTCAGAGAAAGACAAACAAAGACAAGAAGAAAGAGGAATTTGTTTTGGTATGTTTTTTTGTTTAAAAGTGAGGGAATTGAGAGAAAAAAGCAAGGGCCGAGGGCGAGAAAGACAGAGAGAGGGGGAGGAGGGTTGAAGCCCTTGACTTCCCAGTCTTTGACGACTTGACCGACAGTATTTGACATAGACTGATTTAAGACAAAAACACCTAGAAGAACGGCGGGAGTGGCGAGGCCCAATAGGGAGAGAGCTTGCTTGGGTAGTTTTTTTTGAATAAGATAATTTAAGCCTATGAAAGTATAGGCGGTGAGGAGAAAGATAAGGGAATGTTGCGGGGATGAAAGGCCTAAGTGAAAGCAGAGAAGAGGGAGAAGGATGAGAATTTTTTTGGAAATGGCTTGGCGGGAGAGAGTGGTTTTTAAAAAGAGGATAAAAAGAAGATAAAGATAGAGATTACGTAAAAGGTGATGGGGGAGAAAGGTGGCACGAAAAAGAGCGTCAAGATTGGTGTATTGGGGAAGATACACAGAGAGGTTGCCGCTTAAAACTTTTGGGATAGAAGAGGTAAAGATGCTGAGCAGAAAAGCACCAAGGCGTTCAAGGGGTTTTTTGAAAAACAGAGCGATAAGGTAGTAAATGACAAAAAGGTAGACAACACTTAAGATGAGTCGTGAGAAATGATATAAAAAAATGGGATGGGCTTTGAAAGGTCTGCTCAACAGTCCAAGGAGAGTAAAATGGAGCTTGCTGATTGAGGGTCTAGAGAAGGCTTCGGTAGTGAACTTATTTAGGTAAAGAAGATGACCATCAAGGCCGGTTTTTATTTGGGAGAGGTAGGACATGTAGTCTGGGGGGTAGTTGTGGGCGCCGGTGAAAATGTGGTTTTTTGGAGTGTTTAAAAGATTGTAAATAAAAGGAGAAAAACTTATTAAGAGAATGATAAGGGAAAAAATTAAGAATAGATGAGGTTCGATTTTTTTAAGTGACATGGGTTATATTATATAAGAAATAATAAAGATAAAGGAATTTTAGTATAATTGGATCAATGGAGATACTGATAAGTGGTGCTAGTGGATTTATTGGGGGGGCGTTGGTGCGGACTTTTTTGAGGAAAAAGGCTTCGGTGAGGGCGTTGGTTAGAGATAAAAGACAAGTGGCGATATTAAAAAAAGCCGGAGCAGAAGTTTTTGCGGCAGATGTCTTAAAGGATGAGATTCAAAAAGCTTTTGAGGGGGTTGATGAAGTTTATAATACAATTGGAGTTTTGGGGGTTTGGGGAGTGAGTAAGCAGGAAATGCAAAGGGTAAATGTTGAGGCGACGAAGGTGGTACTTAAGGCTTCGATTAAGGCGGGAGTGAAAAGATTTTTTCATTTTAGTTCGGCCGGAGTGATTGGGCCGACTAGGGGAGCGGCTTCTGAGAAGACGCGATGCAGACCTTCAAATGATTATGAAAGAACGAAGCTTGAAGCAGAAAGATATGTTTTGAAATACTCTGATAGAATTGGGGTGACGGTTTTTCGGCCAGAGTTTGTTTATGGACCAGGAGACAGGCATGTTTTGAAATTATTTAAAGCAATAAAGAGGGGAAGGTTTTTTATCATTGGAGACGGAAGGACTAGGCTTCACCCAACGCATATTGATGATTTAATGAACGCGGTGATGCGGGCAAGAAAGACTAAAAAAAGTATAGGAGAGACCTATTTGATAGTTGGGCCAAGACCTCTTGAAGTTCGGGAGATTGCAAATACTATTGCTGATGGTTTAAGGGTAAAAAGGCCGAGATATATTCCTTATTGGCTGGTATTTGCGACAGGAGTGGTTTTTGAGGGATTGGCCCGCCTTGGCTTAAAACCCTTGGTAACTACAGGACAGGTAAGATTTTTTACAGAAAACAGAGAGTTTAGTTTTAAAAAGGCTCGAAGAGATTTTGGATATAAGCCGAAGGTTGATTTTGAAGAAGGAGTAAAAAGAACAATTAGGTGGTATAAAAAGAAAAATCTATTATGAAATTTAATGATTTTTATGAATTGGCGAAATTAGGGGGAGAGGGTTGGGGGATGGCATATGAGTACCGGGTGAAGTGGGAGATTTTGGAGAGGCGCTTTGCTGATAGAAGAATTAAAAAAGTTATGATTGCGGGCCTGCCGGAAAAATATGGATTAAGTTTTGATTTTTTGGAGTGGGCAAGACAGAGGAAGGCTGAAGTAGTGGTTCTTGATGATAGAGAAAAGCAGATTAGAAAAGTAAGGCGAGCGCTCAAGAAAAGATGGCCTGATTATAGAAGATGGATAAAAGTAACTCGTCGCAAGCTATTATCGGTTGATACCACTGGTAGATTTGAGGTGGTTCTTTCTTGCGAGGTTTTACAAAGAATACCAGCGAAGATGAGGAGGAAGTTTTTGAGAAGGTGTTTTGTGGCGGCAAAGAGGGGGTTTTTTTTTGTGCCCAACAGCGGCAATGAAAACCATGCTAAAATAAGCAAGCTTGAGGGGTTGTCGTTGGGGGAGCTTTATAAATTGGGGGAAAAAGCGGGTTGGGAGAGATTGGCGGGAGGATATATTGATATGCCGCCTTTTCCACCCGGTTTGGAACTTAAAAAGGAGAAGAGAGAAAACAGGCTTTTGAAGACGATTTTGCCAGTTGGACTTGAGGTTTGGGTAAGGACGGAGCGGTTTTGGCCAGAAGGGTTAAAAAAGAAGAATGCACATCTTGTATATGTTGTTTTAAAAAANNTACCAATTTAAGTAAAAACATTAAAGAAATCTTTTTAAAGTTCCCGGAGCTTAAGAATTTGAACAACAAAAAGGTGGTAGTTAAGCCCAATTGGGTTGCCCCAAGAGCGGCTGATACCGGAGTGACAACAGATTTGAGACTGGTTGAAGAGGTTATTGTTCAGCTTAAAAAAAGAAGTGCGAAGGTTTTAATTGCCGAGAGTTCGGGTTACGAATTTGACCCAAAGAAAACCAACAGAATTCTAAAAGTTGACAACTTTGCCAAGAGATATAAAATTCCAATAATTAATACGAGAAGTTGCCAGACAAAAACGGTTGATATTGAGGGAAAAATTTTGAAAAAAATTAGGCTTCCAAGAGAGGTTTTAGAGGCGGATCTGGTTTTCAATTTGCCCAAGCTTAAGACCCATATGTTAACTGACGTTTCTTTGGCTTTAAAGAATTTTTTTGGGCTGATACCTCTTAAGGAAAGAAGGAGGGCGCATGTTTTTGGTCTTGATCAGGCGATTGTTGATCTGGCTTCATATTTTACTGATAGAACTTTTGTGATCGTTGATGGGATGACGGCGATGGTGGGAACAGGGCCTGTTTTTGGCAACGTCTTAAGATCTAATGTTTTGATTGCTTCTGGAAACTGTCTAGCGGCTGATTTAGCCTGTTGTCGGATGGCCAAAATTGATTTTAAAAAAATTACCCATTTAAGATTGGCTTATGAACAAAGGGGCAATGAAAAGCTTCAGATTATTGGTGACAAGGAGTTTAAGATTAAAAACTTTGAGCTGCCAAAATTCCCCATGCTTTATCGATTAGGATATAGGAGTGTGTTTGCCTTAGAAGAATTCTTGAGGCCTTTTTTGAAAGGCTCTTTGGTGGCTGAGGTAGTGACGCGATTTGGCGCAAGACCAGAAATTGTAAAGGACAAGGCGAGAGGAGGAATGAGGCGGAAACTCATAAATATTTGTCCGGTGGGGGCGATAACGAAAGATTTAAAGATTGATTTTGAGAAATGCCGACGGGTGAGATGTTTGAGATGTTATGATAAGTTTCCCAGGGCCGTTAAGTTAAAAGGCATTTCAAAACCAAAAAGATGACAGTGGCTTGTGTAACCCCAACTCGTCTTTATAGAGAATATCTTGTTTCAAGGGTTATTAAAGAGAAAATTTCAAATAAATTTTTTTTTCTTGAGATAGGTTGTGGGACTGGGGATTTTTCGCTTGAGTTGGCAAATTTGGGCTTTTCTGGTGAAGCGCTGGACTTTTCTGAGGAAGCGATTAAGATAGCAAAGAAAAAATTGAAAAAGACAAAGATTAGGGTGTTTAAAAACGATTTTTTTAAACATAAAGGACAATTTGACGCAATTTTTATGTTTGAGACTCTAGAACACATAAAAAATTACCGAAAAGCAATTAATAAAGTTTTTAGCCTTTTAAAACCAGGGGGTAGATTTCTTTTTTCTGTCCCAGCCCATCGAAAGATGTTTGGCCGCGATGACCAGTGGGCTGGTCATGATCGAAGACATGAGAAACAGGATTTAACTGAGGTGTTAAAAGACAGCGGTTTTTTAATTGAGATTTTCTGGGGCTATGGGTTTCCAGTTTTTAATCTTACGAGGCGGGTTTATAATTTGCTCTGTAGGGTAAAAAGGAGAGGGATAGTTAAGAGGGTAGATAGGGTGAGACCAGAAAAGACAGGAGTGGTGAGATATGAGGAGGTAGATTTAATTGAAAAAATCCGTTGGCTATATCCCTTTCTTAAGCCAATTTTTNNATTTGCCTTTGTAGAAAGAGATAAGCATGACAGAGAAAAAAGTTATTATTTGCTGCCTTGATTCCTTTAGGCTTGATTATCTTAAGGAGACTCGATTTTTACAGAGGTTGGCGGAGAAGCATAAATATGGCAGATTGGAGACAGTTTTGGGATTTGACGGGATCGGGGCGACGGTTTTGACAGGCAAGCATCCACAAGAGCATGGGGCATTTACTAGATTTATGTTTGACCCTAAAGACTTTCCTTTTAAGTTTCTGAGAAGATTTTCACTTTTTAAGGGATTTTTTTTGGAGGACTGGGTACGGAAGTTAGGGGAGTTTTGGTTTTTGCTGGGACAGTTTTTAAAGGGCGGTTTTATGACGAGAATTTACAAAATTCCTTTGAGTCGGATTTCAGACTTTCAAGTCTCGGCAAGGAAAGCCTTCACTGAGCCAAATGCTTTCGGGAAGGTAAGATCTCTACCTGATGTTTTAAGAGAAAAAGGAATTAAGTTTTTATTTTTTGATTGGCCGATGATAGCAGGAGATAAAGGAAGAAGAATTGATTTTTGCAAAAATCAAGATGAGGATAAATTAAGAAGTCTTTTAAGATACAAGGATGAAGCTCAGTTTTTTTGGATAAGACTTTGGGATTTGGATACGGCGGCTCATAAGTTTGGGATTGATTCAAGACAGGTAATAAAAGTTTTGGGGAATCTTGACAGGCTTTGTGAGAAGCTGATTGGGGAGCTTGGGGGAGAGGACGAAGTGGAGTTTTTGTTTTGGTCAGACCATGGGATGGTTGAGGTAAAAAAGACAGTTGATATCGAGGCGTTGTTTAAAGACATGAAAGTCAAGATGTTTTTGGATTCAACTATGGCGCGGTTCTGGGGGGTGGGAGGGAAAGAGAAAAAGATATTGAAGAAACTTTCAAAATTACCCGGTAAAGTGTTGGACAAGAAGGATAAGAGAAAGTTTAGAATTGGCTTTGGGCACCAAAAATACGGAGAGATAATGTTTTTGGCTGATCCGGGAGTTTTGATTAGTCCTAATTATTTTGAAGGAAAAAGGAAATACAAGGCAATGCATGGATATGACCCGACATATCCTAATCAAGAAGGAATTTATATTTCAAGTTTAGGCAGAGGAAGAAAGGATAAAAAGATGGTTGAGATGTTTGGAGAAATTATGAGTTTAATTAAGAATTTAGAATGATGAATTAAGAATTATGAATATGAATAAATATACGGTGCTTGGAAAAAAAGTGGATAAGATGATTGATGGGCATATGAGAATTATTGTGGAGGAGCTTAAAAAGATTCTTGGGGACAATTTGGTTTCGGTAGTTTTGTTTGGGGGGTTTGCCAGGGGAGAGGGGAGCGTTTTGGTTAAAAGACGCAAGGTGACGCCCTTGAATGATTATGATGTGATGGTAGTAACGAAGGCAGGAGTTGAGGATAAGGTTTTGCAGAAACTTTCGCTTGATTTGAATAAAAAGTTTGGCGTGGAAAGCAGGTTTTCTTTTGAGAAAGCCTTGCCTCCCCCGACCTTTTATACTGATTTTAAGAATTTTATTTGGGATGAGTTGCCGCGGTTGCCGGCGGTAATGAAGTATTACGAGTTGAGGCATTCAGGGAGAGTTTTGTGGGGCAAAGACGCTTTGGGACAAATACCTGAGTATAAACTGGATCAATTGCCAATAATGGATGGCTTGAGAGATTTATTTAACAGGGTTTCACTTCTTGTAGAGTGCTTTTGGACAAAGTATTTTAAAAAAATGAGTGAAGACGAGAAGGTGTTAGTAATTTGGAACGTGAGTAAGTGTTATTTGGCGGCCTGTGAAGCATTGCTTATTTTGTCGGGTAGATTTGTTTGTTCTTATAGGAAGCGAGCAAAAATTTTTGCCAAATATTATAGAAGAGATTTTCCGGAACTTGCAAAAGAGCTGCCGAACTTAGCAAAAGATATTGACTACTTTACTCGGTTTAAACTAGAGCCCCATTTTGATCAGGAAAAGGCTTTGGATTGGTGGTTTAAGACAAGGGATGAGACGCTGATGGTGATAAGATACTTTTTGC
>JABAOC010002181.1_pt1 | contig 22759 bp, 24 predicted proteins | sample 7062161 | NCBI WGS metagenome assembly JABAOC01 (sample SAMN14538625, study PRJNA623070) | marine sediment metagenome | biome: marine biome [ENVO:00000428]; feature: marine pelagic biome [ENVO:01000023]; material: deep marine sediment [ENVO:00002113] | place: India: Gulf of Khambhat ... | reverse complement strand
AGTAGTGTAGGGCTTTACCCCGTTAGAAATGGATGTTAGAGATTCTCTTGGGGGAATTTCTAACGGGGTAAAGGGCTACGCTACAGATTTACTAATAGCGGATGAGGAGATGGTTTCTGGTTTAGGGCGTATTACTCTCTATCTTCTGGAAAAGCCGAATTCTCTCAAAGAGAAGAGAAGGGTGGTTAAGAGTCTTAAGGATAGAGTGAGGGCCAGGTTTAACGTTTCCATCTGTGAAGCGGATGACCAAGATTTATGGCACCGTGCTACTTTGGGAATTGCGTTAGTTTGTTCCGACAGGAAACAAGCACAATCAATAAGTGACAAAATAATCGAATTTATTCGGGAAGCGAAGAAAGTAGAAATTATCGAGCATGATTTTGTAATAGAAAACCACTGAGTCCCTCTTCTCCTCGCGTTGACGCTCTCCCTCAATGGTTGGAAAAATGCCTCTTAAAAGACCAAAAAGAGTAGCTCACTTAATCCAAAAAGAGATTAGTGCAATCCTGCAAAAGCGGATAAAAAATCCCCAGATGGGTTTTGTTACGATAACCGAAGTCAAAGTTACCGATGACTTACAGCATGCCAAAGTCTATTTTACGGTCTACGGCTCGGATGAGGAAAAGGTAACCACGGAAAAATTACTGCGAAAGATGACGCCTTTTATACGTTATCACATCGGCCAGAGAATCAGGCTAAGGTATACTCCGGAAATTGTTTTCTATTATGACGAAACAATTGAGAGGGCGGCTCGCATCGAAGAGTTGATTAACAGAATCCACCGAGAGAAAGATAATGCCGAAGAAAATCGGGAGAGAAGAAAAGAAGATAATTGATAAGATTCTGAAAATTATCCGGGGAAACCGTACATTTTTTATCTCTTCTCACATGAGGCCAGACGGGGACTCGATAGGTGCACAGTTAGCTCTTAGCTCATTCTTGAAGCGATTGGGCAAGGATGTGTACATCGCAAATCGAGACCCGGTTCCGGCAGTTTACCGGTTCTTGCCCGATAGTAGCGATATTCACGTCGTGGAAAAAGTAGAAAGGAATTTTGACGTAGCCTTTATTTTAGATTGCGGTGACTTGCAGAGAATAGGAGACATAATAGACCTCAAAAATAGAGTGAAAACCATAATTAATATGGACCATCACCTGGGCTGCGAACTATTCGGGGATTACAATTACGTTCAACCCCAGGCCTCATCTGTTGCTGAGGAACTTTACGATTTATTCAAACAGTCTCATCGGGAAATAACTAAAGAGGAAGTACTTGCTCTTTATGTGGGCATCCTCACCGATACGGGGAGATTTCAGGAAGCAAACACTACGCCCCGTTGCCATGAAATTGTCGCTGAACTAATAAAGGAGGGTATCTCACCGCAAGTAGTTAGTCAGAGGATTTACGAGTCAAGGAGTGGACCCGGATTAAGACTATTGTCGTCAACTTTAGGTACATTGGAAATAACCGCTGGCGGGAAAATTGCTCACCTTACGATTACGCAAGAAATGTATAAAGAAACCGGCGCCGGAGAAGAGGAGACCGAGGGATTCGTCAACTTCGCCCGAGATGTGAAAGGGGTGGAGGCGGGAGTACTTTTCCGGGAAACCAATGTAGGCGACCAGTTCAGAGTTAGTTTTCGTTCCAAGGGAAGGATAGACGTGAGTAAGATTGCCAGGCTATTTGGCGGAGGCGGTCACAGGAATGCCGCCGGGTGCACAATGCGGGGAACTGTGGAAGAAGTTAAACGAAGAATTCTAAAAGCAGTTTCTCAGGAGGTAAATAATACTGGAACGGCCAAAGAACGGCATTCTAAACGTTGCTAAGCCAAAAGGCTTGACTTCTTTTGCTGTGGTTCAGGAAGTGAAAGCGCTCCTTGCGGCGAAAAAAGCAGGCCACGCGGGAACGCTCGACCCCCAGGCACAAGGAGTTCTTCTTATCCTTTTGGGAGAGGCAACCAAAATCTCCGCGTACTTGATGAGACTGGAGAAGGAATACGAAGCTACGATGGTTTTGGGAATTAGTACCACCACACAGGATGAACAGGGAGAGATTTTGAGAAAGACCCAACCGAAAGTAGAATTAAGAGAGTTAAACGAGGTTTTTACCAAGTTTTTGGGAACGCAGGAACAGGTTCCTCCCATGGTCTCAGCCAAAAGATACCGCGGGAAGAGATTGTACCAGCTCTTTCGCCAGGGAAATGTAATCGCACGAACTCCTCAGAAAGTGGAGGTCAAAAAATTGGAACTCCTGTCTTACGATATGCCCGAAGTCAAGTTTCGCACCGTCTGCTCTTCCGGTACTTACGTGCGCACTTTATGCCATGATATGGGCGAGGCATTGGGTTGCGGAGCTCATATGTCGCATCTGGTGCGGGTGCGGATAGGTAACTTCAAATTGAGCGATGCTGTTTCCTGGGAGAGAAAAGAGTTGTTTCATCAGAAAATCCAATCTATATCCAAAGCATTATCTGACTTGCCCGACGTTGTAGTCACCCGGGGAATGGGTCAGGGAATTAGAATGGGGAGGCAGATAAAGAATTCAGAGATCATAAATGTTCATTTGTCTTCTTCGGAAATTATTGATACCGGGGGAACATTCAAAGTATCCGATGAAGAGGGAAATTTGATAGCGCTGGCTAAAGGAGAACTTGCGTGCGGAGAGAGAGAATTCAAATTATTGCGAGTGTTCGGTCGGCGGATATGAGAAAATGGAAGTCATAAAAGGACTATCCAGATTAAGGAGGAAGTTCAGGAGTAGCGTGGTCGCCCTGGGAACATTTGACGGAGTCCATATTGGCCATCAGAAGGTTATCATGGCGGCGAGGGATCTGGGCAGCAAGCAAGGCAAAAGGTCAATTGTGGCGACTTTCTGGCCGCTTCCCCGGGAAGTAATAGGAAAGGAAAGAAAGAAATTCGGATTAATTACAACTCTGAAACAAAAAGAAGAAATAATCAGAAACCTGGGCGTCGATGCGTTGCTGGTTATGCGCTTCAATCGCCGCTTTGCCCGGTTGCAGCCGGAAGAGTTCATAAGAAAAGTCATTTATCAAAAGATAGGTGCAGCGAGGGTGGTGGTGGGTCCTGGTTTCCGTTTTGGAAAAAACCGCCTGGGGAATGTGACATTACTTAAGAGACTGGGACGTAAATATGGTTTTTCAGTAAATACCGTCGCCGAACTCAAAATAGGTAATGCTAAAGTAAGCTCCAGTAAGATTCGTCAATTGCTCTGGCAGGGTAAAATAGAGACAGCAAATCATCTCCTGGGAAGATATTACGCTATTAGCGGGACGGTGAAAAAAGGCAGCGGAAGAGGGAAGGGGCTATCTTTTCCCACGGCAAATTTGGATATTTCGGGGAATGTCATTTTGCCTCAGGGAGTATATGTCGTTGCCGTCCGGTTTGCAGGAAAAGAGGAGACGGGAGTTGCTAATATCGGGACGCGCCCCACGTTTTCGCCGGGAGGGCAATTTCCTGCCAGAAAAGTAAAGAGAAAATATGCTCAACCTGTGGTGGAAGTATATGTTTTCAATTTCCAAGGGAATCTTTACCGGAAAAAGCTGGAAGTCTTTCTTGTGAGGAAAATAAGAGAGGAAATGAGATTCCCTACTCCGGAGAAGTTGATAGAGCGAATAAAGAGAGATATCCAATTTGCAAGAAAGCTCAGGTCAGTTTCAGGAAGTTTGACAAAGACGGATTAGAATGGTATAATTTGGTTTAATGAATAAGGGAAAGAAAAAAAGCATCATAATCATCGGTGGAGGGAGAAGAGGGATAGCAATTATCGAGACTTTGCACGAAGACGAGCAATTGCGAATTGTGGGTATTGCTGATCAGAGTCAAAACCCCGATAGAATAGAATTAGCCAGGAAACTGGGAATTCCTACGGCGAGAGATTTTCGCGATTTGCTTAAAGAGCAGAAAGTAGATGCTATCCTGAATCTGAGTGATGATCCGGAAATAAATAAACAACTCCAGAAGATAGGCCAATCTTCAAATATCGAAATAATGAAAGGTCCTGTAACAAGCCTTCTTTGGGACCGGCTTAGAGAAAAGAAGGCCTTGGCTGAATTTGAACGGCTCAGTCAGGGTACGGATCCTTCTATAGGATTGGAAGAGCTGTATATTTTAATTATGAATTCCTGTATCAAAGGTACCAAGGCGGATGCCGGTTCCCTTTTCATTTTTGATGAGAAGAGCAAACAATTGTCGCTGAGGACAGCATGGGGTCTGGATGAGAAGATAATCGAGATAATTAAGGAAAAGGGAAAAGAGAAGATGCAATTATGGAAGCAACAAAAATTGCCTCAGCCCATAATTGACAGAGAAAAAGGCGAGTCCCTCCCGGAAAACTTTGAGGGTATTCCGGAGATAGAGACGGGAATGTGCGTTCCCTTGACGGGAAGAGAAGAGAAGTTGATCGGGCTTATGACTTTACATAGCAAGAAAAAGAGTCACCAGTTTCCGGACGAAGATAAAAGATTGTTTTCTACTTTTGCCAAATATTCATCTCAGGCCATCGAAAACACTATGCTGTATAAGTCTACGCAACATCTGTCTATGACCGATGGTTTAACAGGACTATACAACCATAGGCATTTTCATGAGCAACTGGAACTGGAGGTAAAACGTGCCCAGAGGTACGACCTGAACCTTTCGTTGATTATGATTGATCTTGACCATTTTAAGAAATTTAACGATAGTTACGGACATTTAGAAGGAGATTCCTTACTGAGGAAGATAGCGCAAATTCTGAAGAGTTCTTTAAGAGAAACGGACTTCGTAGCCAGGTATGGTGGCGAAGAATTTGCCGTGATTCTTCCGGAAACTAACAAAGCAGGAGCCTCTTTTGCCGCAGAAAGAGTAAGGAAGACACTAAGCGAGCAGACTTTTGGAGAAGTTGGGGCAAAAATGACTATAAGTCTGGGAGTTGCTTCCTATCCCGATGATGCCGTTTTGAGGACTGATTTAATCAAGAAGGCGGACGAGGCTCTTTATCGGGCCAAAAAAGAAGGACGTAATCGGACCTGTTTGTTTTAGTAAAACAGGAAAATAGTCAGAATAACCTTTGGGAAAGGAGAAAAAAATGAAATTAACAGGTAACAAGAAGAAAGATATCGTAAAAGAATTCCGCGTGCACGAAAAAGATTCCGGTTCTGCAACAGTTCAGATTGCTTTAATGACTGAGAGGATTAATGCTTTAACGGACCATTTCAAAACTCACATCAGAGACCACCATTCCCGGCAGGGTCTTTTAAAACTTGTGGGGAAGAGAAGGAAATTATTAAACTACCTGAAGCTTCACGATTTGAAGAAATATAAAGAAATTATAGACAAGCTAAAGTTGAGAAAATAGAATATTTAAAGAAAGGACCGACTATGCCTGGAAAAGTAGAAGGGGAAATCGCCGAGCGACTATTGATCATAGAGACAGGAAACCTGGCAAAACAGGCTGCTGGTTCGGCACTGGTGAGATATGGAGAGACCGTTGTTTTAGCCACTGCCACGGTAGCGCCTGAGCCAAAAGAAGAAGAAAGCTTCTTTCCGCTCACGGTAGATTACAGGGAAAGAACTTATGCCGCGGGAAAAATTCCCGGAGGATTTTTCAAGAGAGAAGGAAGGCCACGCGAGAACGAGGTGGTAACCTCCCGACTGGTGGACAGACCTTTAAGACCTCTTTTTGACAAGAACTTTCTGAATGAAGTTCAGGTAATGATTACCGTCTTGTCTTCCGACCAGGAAAACGATGCCGATATTCCTTCTATTATCGGCGCAAGTTGTGCCGTGAGTCTTTCGGTTGTACCTTTTGCCGGTCCTATTGGGGCAGTGAGGGTGGGCAGGGTGGGGGAAAAGTTTATCATTAATCCCACCTTTGCTCAATTGGAAGAGAGTAGCCTCAATCTGGTGGTTGCCGGCACCCGGAATACGGTAACCATGCTGGAAGGCGGGGCAAAGGAAGTACCGGAAGAAGTCTTGCAAGAAGCGATCAAACTGGGTCATAAAGTCATAATAGAGATAATAAATTTACAAGAAAAATTAATAACGCAATTTGGGAAGCCCAAAATGGAAGAGGCGGGAAGAGGGGAGACCTCGAAAAACGAGGAAGTGGAGAAAGAGTTCTATCGCCTTCTTCCCTATTCCGAGAAGAAAGCGGTTGTTGCAGATTTGGAACTGGCGACGCGGCTTGTTAGGTTCTGTCAGGAAAAGACAGAAGAAGCGCTGAGGGTCAGCGACAAACTTGAAAGAGAGAAGAGAATTAATGAAATTACTTCCCGGAGTATTGATGAGTTTTCCCAGGACTATCCTGAACAAGAAAGCGTTATCAGAGATACCATTGACCAGGTGCAGCGTAATTATTTGAGGCGCCTGGCCCTGAAAGAGAATAAACGAGTAGATGGACGGAAAATTGACGAAGTCCGTCCCGTCACCTGTGCTGTAGGCGTTTTGCCACGAACTCATGGTTCCGGCTTGTTTACCCGGGGACAGACGCAAGCTTTGGTTACCACTACGCTGGGCACGTCTCAGGATATGCAAGTTATGGACGAATTGGAGAGAGAATATAAGAAAAGATTTATGCTCCACTATAATTTTCCTCCTTTCAGCACGGGAGAGGTGAGGCCCGCGCGGGGTCCCGGGCGACGGGAGATCGGACACGGGGTGCTGGCCGAGACGGCGTTATCTGCGGTTTTACCTCCTGAGGAAGAATTCCCTTATACCATAAGAATTGTCGCCGATATTTTAGAATCCAATGGTTCTTCTTCCATGGCTTCCGTTTGCGGGGGGACACTGTCTCTAATGGATGCGGGAGTACCCATTACCGCGCCTGTAGCGGGAGTTGCAATGGGTCTGGTCAAAGAAGGGGAGGGGGCTATCCTGTTAACCGATATAATTGGCATGGAAGATTTTTTTGGCGATATGGATCTTAAGGTTGCCGGTACCAGAAAAGGCATTACTGCGGTGCAGTTGGATGTTAAGACCGACCAGATTACGCCGCAGATTATGGCCACAGCTTTGGTACAATCGAGAAAAGCGCGTTTGTTCATTCTGGACAAGATGCGCGAAGAAATAGAAGCTCCTCGTAAAGAAATCTCGGCATTGGCGCCCAAGATTTTGATAGTAGAAATTAATCCCGAGAAAATCAGAGAAGTAATTGGACCGGGAGGTAAAATAGTTAACAAGATTCAGAATGAGACAGGAGCCAAATTGGATATAGGACATGACGGTGTGATCGCTATTACCGCGGATACTCAGGAATCCGCCAACGCCGCCAAGGAAATGGTGGAATACCTTACTGCCGACGTGGAAGTGGGGAAAATATACAAGGGTAGAGTAACGCGCATCAAGGATTTCGGCGCCTTCGTGGAAGTTTTACCGGGAAAGGAAGGACTGGTGCATATCTCTCAGTTAGCTGAGAGGCGCATCAACAAGGTAAGCGATGTTGTAAAAGAAGGGCAGGAAATTCTGGTGAAATGCATGGAAATTGACCACGAGGGTAGGATCAATCTCAGCCATAAGGCTGTATTAAGGGAGAAAGAATTTCCCGGGGGGAAGGGGAGGAAAGATATTGGATGAGTAAAAATAAACTGAGGAAAAAAGGGAACGGTTCCAGTGATCTTTCTCAGCTTTTCCGAATTTATAATTTTATGGTTCACCAGGACCTCAGTGAACTGAATTGGGAAGAGAAAGAATTTAAAGTCATAATAAAACGGGAATTTGGCTCCGGCGTCTCCTTCCGCCGTCGGGGAAAGGAGTCGCGAAGTAAGGTATTAGAAAAGGAACTTTCCGCTCCCGCAAAACAAATTGAGCAGAATACGATTCTCATAAGATCGCCGATCGTGGGCGTCTTTTATACCTCTCCCGCACCGGGAGCCCCGCCTTTCGTGGAAGCAGGCGATACAGTTACCGCTGGTGAGACGGTTTGCATCGTGGAAGCGATGAAGCTGATGAACGAAATTCAGGCAGAAACGTCATGTAAAATACTTAAAGTATTAGTTTCTAATAGGGATAACGTTCAGGCGGACGAGCCATTGTTCTTAGCATTGCCTATAACGGAGTAAACTTAAATGAGTGAACAGATTGGGCTCCTTGCGGGAAAAATCTGGAATTTTTTGAACGCCAGAGGCGAAGTTCCGGTTCTGGTATTGAAGACCAAGCTGGGCGTACCTAACAGCTTACTCTACTTAGCATTGGGATGGTTAATGCGAGAGGAGAAGATATATATCAAGAAGGAAACGAAAGATTACCGCGTAGGGCTCAACTGATGTTTACCACTCTTCTCTGTATGCTTTCCCTCAATCGCCTCCTTTTTTTCTACGGCGAAAACAAAATAACTATTCCCACCGGGAAGGATGAAAATGAATCTGGCGAGGGCTGTTATCCTCGGGTTAGTTCAGGGTCTGACGGAATTTTTGCCTGTCTCCAGTAGCGCACACCTGACGTATTTTCAGAAGTATCTAAACATAGACAAACCACAACTTTCCTTCACTGTGTTTCTGCACCTGGCCACCCTTTTGGCAATCATTCTCTTTTTCAGAAAAGATTTATGGGAAATACTGAAGGGTTTGCGAAGTATCAAGGGAGCAAAGACCAATCCTTCCGCACGAATTCTTTTTCTTCTGGTTGTCGGTTCGTTGCCTGTGGCTGTTCCGGGAATTTTCCTTAAAGATAGAATAGAACCTATTTTTTCCAATATCATACTGGTGAGCCTGTTTCTCATATTGACCGGAATGCTTCTGTACTCCGGTGACCGGATAAGAAATACTCACAAGGGTATCCGGGAGACAGGAATAGTAGAGGCATTGATAATCGGCATAGCTCAGGCTGCGGCGATCTTGCCCGGTATCTCGCGCTCGGGTGCGACTATTATCTTTGGGCTATTTTGTGGGCTGGAACGGAAGTGGGCAGTAAAATATTCCTTTTTTCTTGCGTTGCCGGCAATTTTGGGAGCCACTCTAATTGAACTGCCCGGTGCTTTTCCCATGGTTAATTTCTCCACGCTGCTCTTTTATATAGTGGGAGGAATTGCCGCTCTTTTTTCCGGATACTGGTCACTCACGGTAGTGCTGAGGGTTGTGCAAAAAAGCAGACTTCGCTATTTTGCTTATTATTGCCTGACGTTAGGACTTATTGTTTTGTTTCTTCAAATTTTGTAGGGATTCAATTCATCGAAACCGCAGAAACGGGCTCAATAAATTTAGCCCCAACAATTGATTTGGTAACGAATGTGCCGGGTCGCAGAGTGAGATTTGTAGACTGCTACAAAGCTCTTGACTTTAGATGTAAAAAGAAGTAAACTTTCTTCGAGAACAGAGGTTATTAAGTGAAGATAACGAGCAAAACAAAAGAGGAAAGAAACGAAATAGCAGGCATTGCACTCCTTATGCTATCCCTGCTCATATTGGTGAGTCTGGTCTCCTGCCAGATGGGGCGGTGCATTGTTGGTGCTTGGGGAAGATATTTGGCTCTTTCCCTGATAACCGCTTTTGGATGGGGAGCGTATTTCTTTCCCTTCTCTATCGGGTACTGGGGATGGAAGACTCTGCAAAAAGGGAAAAAAATAAAAAGTATCTGGATTAAAGTATCCGGCCTGGGATTTTTGGTACTGGCTTTTTGCAGTTTTTTGAATCTCCTGGGAAGGCAGGCGAGATTGGGCGGAACAGTGGGTGATTTCGTTTCCGACTCCCTCCTGGTTCCTGCTTTCGGGGATACCGGCACTTATCTTATCATATTGACCGTATTGCTCATTTCCGTACAATTGGTGACTGAAACATCTATTATGCAAGTTCTGCAAACCTTAAGAAAAGCGGCTCAGGTAGTTCAGACTACGACTTCGAGGAGAAAACGAGTGAGCCCCATAAGAGAGATAAAACCCGATTCCCGCGAGAAAATCTCTCCCCAGGTGAAAGTTGAGCCTGTTTCTCCCGTTTCTCCTTTAGGCGCGGTCTCTTTCGAACTTCCTCCCATAGACCTACTTAACGACCCGCCGCGAACGGATCTTGGCGAGAGGGAAGAAGAATTGAAGAATAACGCCGAGGTCCTGGAAAAGACGCTCAAGAATTTTGGCATCTCGGCAAAGGTATCCCAGATTCACCCCGGACCTGTAATTACGCGTTATGAACTGGAACTGGCTCCGGGAATAAAAGTGAGTAGCGTTAAGAATCTATCGAACGATCTCGCGTTGATGTTACGGACGCAAAGCATAAGAATATTGGCTCCCGTTCCGGGAAAGGCTGTTGTCGGCATAGAAATCCCCAATCAGAGTATGGCGCTGGTATATATAAAAGAACTCCTCCAATCTTCCGAGTTCAAGAAAGCCACCTCTCTTCTTTCGCTTGCCTTAGGTAAGACGGTAGCGGGAAAGACATACATTGCTGATTTGAACCAGATGCCCCACCTCCTGATTGCCGGGGCTACCGGTTCGGGTAAGACGGTATCGATTAATTCAATAATCCTGTCGATTCTGTACAGAGCCACCCCCGAGGAAGTCAAATTTCTCTTAATTGACCCCAAAATGGTGGAATTGCCGATTTATAATGGTATTGCCCACTTGAAAAGTCCTGTGGTCACAAACGTAAGGCAGGCTGTGGCAGCGTTAAAGTGGATTGTTGGGGAAATGGAAAATCGCTATCGAAAATTCGCTGCCAGCGAGACCCGTGACATTTTCGAATACAACCGGAAATTCAAAGAGGAAGACAAGAAAATTCCTTTCATCGTCATTATTATCGACGAACTTGCTGACCTGATGGCTACGGCTCCCAATCAAGTTGAGCAAGTGATAATCCGCTTAGCCCAGATGTCCAGAGCAGTGGGAATCCATCTTGTGCTGGCCACACAACGGCCCTCCGTAAATGTAATTACCGGTATCATTAAGGCAAACCTTCCGGCGCGCCTCGCCTTTGAGGTGATTTCTAAGGTAGATTCCCGGACAATTCTGGATATGAACGGAGCGGAAAATCTCCTGGGACGCGGAGATATGCTTTTTCTTGCCCCGGGAGAGGCAAAACCGATACGCCTGCAGGGAGCGTTTGTAAGCGGAGAGGAAATAAACAGGGTTGTAAACTTTATTAAACAACAGGGAGAAGTCGCCTATTCTGAAGACCCATTCCGTTTGAAAAAGGGCGCAGAAGAAAAGGAAGAAGACGAGGAGATTAAGAAACTATTCAGACAGGCTCTGGAGTTAACTCTGGAAAGAAGACAGGCTTCCAGTTCTCTATTCAAGGGAGCATTGCATATTAGTGACGGAAAAGCAACAAACCTCATAAGCTTAATGGAAACCAAAGGGCTCATAGGTCCGCAGCAGGGTTCTAAACCTCGCCAGATATTTTTGGATAAAATTGAGGAGTACTGGCGAAGGATAGAGAAGGATGAAGATAACTAAAATAGGTCTGCTTTTTCTCTCTTTGACTTTTCTATTTTCCCTCCGGGGCTTTTCTCAAAAGGAGACAATTTCTCATATTCTCGACAAATTGGAAAGGGAAAGGAAAAAGATAGAAACAGGTAGTTTCGACTTCCAGCAAAAAATACTGATAAGAGCTACTCTCGAGGAAAAACTAATTACGGGTTCGATAAAATTTAGAGTTCCCGATAAGCTATATGCAAAGTACATCAAGCCTTATTCGCAAGTCATTGTGTGTAACGGCAAGAAAGTCTGGTTCTATCTGCCTGACTACAATCAGGTTTCCGTGCAGTCTGTTGGCAAATTGGAAGAGTTAATGGGAGTGAATCTGGGCCTTTTCTTCTGGGCAGGCAGGATGGGTGAGTCGGATAATTATGCAGGAGAAGTGGTAGAAGAAGAAAGGGAAAACTACAAGATTAGATTGGTTCCGGAAGCGGGAGACGGAGTAGAAATAGTTCTGGTAGTTTCCAAACGAGATTGGGTGCCGGTGGAAACGGAAGTCAGCAATAGTTATACGGTTGTTTCTACTCGTCTGGAAAACATCGTAAAAAACCCTGAAGTGGATAATGAAATTTTTCAGTTTGAAATACCTCCGGAAGCGCAAGTATTCGAAGCCCCTTAGTCAAGGTTTTGTGAGAAAGATAATTCTAGAGTGAGACTTTGTTTTGGAACTGGTAGGGATAGAAATGGCAGAAAATATCGGCAAACGACTTCAGGAAGCCCGTCGACGTAAAGAGATTAGCCTGCAGCGGGTTTCGGAAGAGACAAAAATAACCAAGGAATACCTGGAAGCCCTGGAAAAAGAAGAATACGATGTCTTTCCCGCAAAGGTTTATGTAATCTCGTTTATCAGGAATTATGCCCGCTATCTGGGGCTGGACGCGGAAGCGCTTATCCATATTTATAAGAGAGAGCATTCCGGGATAAAAGACAAAATGGATATAAATCCCGAATTTCCTATTGTGGTCAGTCACGGGGGAGGAGAGGAAGCGATATCCCGAGGAGGGATTCTTGCATTTCGCCTTACTAGGAAGAGTCTAACTGCATTTATTTTGGCCATAGCACTGATTGTGGGGGCGGGTCTTCTGGCGATTTTTTGGCTCCGTTTGGCTGTGCGGCAACTCTCTCCCGGGATGGAAGGAGAAACAGATGTCTCCAGCGATATTGCCCGGAATATTTCTATGGTAGCGGAAGTAGATGATAAGACCTGGCTACGAGTAATCGGTGACGGCGTTGTTTCTTTTGAAGGGACGCTCTTTCCCGGTGAAAACAGGAAGTGGGTGGCAAAGGAGGGAATGAATGTTCGCATCGGAAACGTGGATGGCGTGAGGCTGTACGTAAACGGCAAAAAGGTAGATATCACTGCGCAAGATTCAGCACGGGTTAATGAGTTGGTCTTCACCAGGTTACAGGGAAAAGAGTTGATTAAGATAGAACAGGCACGGTTGATTGAGCGGGAAGAAACGGTTCCGGAGGAAAGCGAATTGAGGGAAGAGAGAAACGAATGACTTTAGCTAACAAACTTACTATGGGAAGAATTTTGGTCATTCCCTTTTTCATACTGTTTATGTTCATAGGCAGTATCTATACCCGGGCAGCGGCCCTTCTAATTTTTATTCTGGCGGCGCTTACCGACGTTTACGATGGCATTATTGCTCGCCACCGAGAGGAAGTTACTAACTTTGGAAAATTCATAGATCCCCTCGCTGATAAATTGATAGTTTCTGCTGCTTTGATTTCTTTCGTTCAGTTGGAGGAGTTGTCAATACCTGCCTGGATGGTTATACTTGTCATCAGTCGCGAATTCATAATAACGGGGTTAAGAAGCGTAGCAGCGTCCCGGGGAACGATAATACCCGCTTCCCTTTCCGGAAAATTTAAGACAACCTCACAGATGGTAGTCATTATCACTATCCTGATAATGTTGATTGTCAATGCCGTGTTAAGGAATTATTGGCACACCACGCCTTTGGAATTACAGGCTTTGCTGGGTTGGAAAAAAGTCCTGGGATACGTTTTGGGTAGAGCGCCTTACTGGTTGATGCTTGTGGTTACGATTTTGACCGTGATTTCAGGGTTCAATTACATTTTCGAGAATAAACATATACTTTTCGAGGAGATAAGTGGTAAAAGTGAAAGATAGAGAGGTAAAAATGGACTGGATTATTAGATTTTTGGCGACAGGGTTTTTTGTCGGCTATTTGCCATTTGCTCCGGGGACAATGGGAACACTTGTGGCCTTTCTGCTTTATGCCATCCTACCTACAACAGTTCCCTTTTACTGGATGCTCATCTTGTGCCTGGTTATCGGTGGGACGATGATTTCTCACCGGGCAGAGGATATTCTGGGGGAAATCGATTCTTCCAAAATAGTCATTGACGAGATATGTGGATACTTTATCGCTATGGCCTTTTTGCCCAAAACGCTGGGCTTGATGATCGTAGGATTTGCTATTTACCGGCTTCTGGATGTAATCAAGATCTACCCGATAAAGAAGTTGGAAATGCTTGCCGGCGGCCTGGGGATAATGCTTGACGATATTTATGCGGGAATAATAACCAATATTATTTTACACATAATTCACACACTATAAAGAAAAAAAGGGGTCAGAGTCATTTTCTGATTGATTCAAACCGTGCGGATGTAGTTGTTTCTTTTTGATATAGATATGCCAGGATTGGTTCTTATGCTTTAGAACAGATGGGAGCGAGAAAATCACTCTGACCCTATTTTCTGAAAGGGGGAAAAATGGGAAAAAATGAGAAAGTAAAAGCATTAGAGGTAGCAGTATCCCAGATTGAAAAACAGTTCGGGAAGGGAACAATAATGAGACTGGGTGCCGAGGCTTACAAGGGAGAAGTGGAGGTGATTCCCACCGGTGCCCTATCATTGGACGTAGCTTTAGGAGTAGGAGGAGTGCCTAAAGGAAGAGTGGTGGAAATCTTTGGTCCGGAAGGAGGAGGGAAGACCACTCTTTCCCTCCAGATAATCGCCAACGCTCAAAAATTGGGAGGAACGGCTGCTTTCGTAGATGCCGAGCACGCGATGGACCCGGCCTATGCCAAGAAGTTGGGAGTAGACATCGAGAATCTTCTGATTTCCCAGCCGGATAATGGCGAGCAAGCTCTGGAAATTACGGAAACTCTGGTTCGCAGCGGAGCCGTCGATGTAATCGTAATCGACAGTGTAGCTGCTCTGGTGCCCAGGGCAGAAATCGAGGGTCAAATGGGTGACGCACAGGTCGGCCTGCAGGCAAGGTTGATGTCCCAGGCTCTCAGGAAACTTACCGCGGCTATATCTAAATCCAGGACCAGCGTAATCTTCATCAACCAGATAAGAGAAAAGATAGGAGTGATGTTTGGCAATCCGGAAACGACTCCCGGAGGAAGAGCATTGAAGTTCTATTCTTCTGTCAGGCTAGACATTCGTCGCATAGGTTCTATTAAGGCGGGAGATGTGGACGTGGGTAACCGCATACGAGTTAAGGTATCCAAAAATAAGGTAGCTCCACCTTTTCGCAAAGCGGAGTTCGATATGATGTACAATGAAGGTATCTCCAGGGAAGGTTCCCTTTTGGACGTTGCTCTGGAAAATAACCTGATTGAGAAGAGTGGAACCTGGTTTTCTTACAAAGGAAATAGAATCGGACAGGGAAGAGAAAATGCCAAGTCTTACCTGAAAGAAAACCCGGACATCTCCCGGGAAATTGATAACATTCTGAGAGAGAAGCTGCTTGGCCGGAAAGAAGAAGCTTAACAAAATATGCTAAAGATATTCGCGGTTGGTCCCATGGAGGCCAATTGTTATATTCTTTATGATCCGGACAAAAGAGAAGGATTGATTATCGACCCGGGAGCGGAAGGGTCGCGTTTAATTAAATTTATTGAGCAAGAAAAGATATCGATTAATTACATTATCAATACTCACGCACATCCGGACCACGTAGGTGCTAACCGGGAATTAAAAGAATATACCAATGCCCCCATCTTGATTCATCGATACGACGCTCCCATGCTTGCAGGGAGCGAAAGTATTCTTTCCTTGATCTTTCCTCTGGGATCCTCCTCACCTCCGGCGGATACTCTAATAAAGGACGGGGATTTGATTGAATGTGGGGGAATGAAATTACAGGTTCTCCATACTCCCGGGCATACGCCAGGAGGAATCTCTCTTTTGCAGGACGATTGCATCTTTACTGGTGACACGCTGTTCTCAGGTTCGATCGGCAGAAGCGATTTGCCGGGCGGCTCTCAGGAGGTACTTTTGGATTCAATAAGGAAGATTCTGTCCCTGGGGGAAAATTTAATTGTATACCCCGGGCACGGTCCTTCGACCACTGTTAGCCAGGAATTGCACAGTAATCCCTTTATTACATGAAAAATTCCAAACTTCTCGACGAATTTATCAACTACATAGACGTGGAAAAAGGTCTGTCAAAAAATACGAAGTTGGCTTATCGTAGAGACCTCTTGCGATATCTTAAATATATCGAAGAAAATGGGAAAATTGCCACCGGCATCACCCACAGCGACCTTATGGAGTTCTTGCTGATCAGGAAGAAATATTTATCGCCTTCCTCATTAGCCAGGGTGATAACTTCAATCAAGATGTTCCATCGCTTCCTGGTGTCGGATAAGTATTGTGAAGTCGACCCCACAGAGAACCTGGATTCCCCGCACCTGGGACGGAAACTACCCAAAGTGTTGACTTTTGCCGAAGTAGAAGCATTGCTCAATGCTCCTCCCTCTGATACACCGGGAGGAATCAGGGACAGGGCAATGATGGAACTTCTCTATGCCACGGGAATGAGGGTCTCGGAAATTATCAATCTTAAAATGGAAGACGTTAATCTTAAGTTAGGTTATTTGCGGTGCCTGGGCAAGAGAGGGAAGGAACGCATTGTTCCCATCGGTTCCGAGGCAATCAGGTTCATAAATATCTATCTGAAAAAAGTAAGGTCTGTACATAAAGCACTCTCCCGGACATCTGGGCGGCAGCCGCAGAGTCTATTTTGGAATCGCTCAGGCAGAAAACTTTCCCGCGTGGGATTCTGGAAGATAATTAAGAGATACGCTGTTCTTTCCGGCATAAATAAGGAGATAACCCCCCATACTCTGAGGCATTCCTTTGCCACCCATCTCTTGGAACGAGGCGCTGATCTGCGTGCAATTCAGGAGATGTTGGGACACGAAAGTATCTCCTCCACCCAGATATATACCCACGTGACCCGCGAACGTCTTAAAGACCTCCACAAAAAATTCCACCCTCGAGGCTAAGTAAACACACCTTTAAATTAAATCGACAGAGAAGAGTTATAGCTAATCAGAAGATAGATTGTGAAGAACCTTGGGAATTTTAGTCAAAAAGCAAGGGCGACTATTTTTCTTTCAAGCAAAAATTTGTCTGAGCCCCGATGAATCGGGGGGAGTTTATTTTTGCGCCCTGCAGAGCCCGGAGTTTTTTGGCGTTAAGAAATTACCTGGTAATGAACAATCTATCTTCTGATTAGTTTTATCGGAGGCGCAAAATTCGTGTTGAAAATAGGGAAAAAATGGGGTATAATAAGAGGAACTTTTATAGAGGAGGAATTTTATGATTAAGCCCGATGACAAGGAAGACTTGAAGTTGGTAGAGAAATTAGCGCAAGGCCGTAAATCGATTCTGGAGGAGCTCCATAAGATAATTGTGGGGCAGGATGAAGTGATCGAACAGGTTCTGATCGCTCTTTTTGCCCGCGGCCATTGTCTGATTGTGGGGGTGCCTGGTCTGGCCAAGACAATGTTAATTTCCACAATTGCCGAAATTCTCGACTTAAAATTCCAGAGAATCCAGTTTACGCCGGATCTTATGCCTTCTGATATTACGGGAACAGATGTGATTGAAGAGAATATTTCTACAGGAAAAAGAAGTTTCCGTTTCATCAAGGGACCCGTCTTTGCCAACATAATCCTGGCAGACGAGATTAATCGTACTCCTCCCAAAACACAGTCCGCTCTCCTGCAGGCGATGCAGGAGTACAAGGTTACTGCCAGCGGAAATACTTACCCTTTAGAACTTCCTTTTTTCGTCCTGGCTACCCAGAATCCCATTGAGCAGGAAGGAACGTATCCCTTGCCGGAAGCGCAGCTCGACCGTTTCTTCTTTGAAGTGAACATCGACTACCCCGGGTACGAAGAAGAGAAAGAAATCGTTGCCAAAACCACCTCCAGTTTCCAGACGAAGTTAATAAAAGCTCTAAATGCTAAAGAGATAATCCATTTGCAGGAGATTGTGCGAAAAGTTCCCGCTTCCGAGTACGTTGTCAACTATGCGGTAAATTTGGTGACAGCTACCCGACCATCTTCATCCCAGGCTCCGGAATTCATCAAAAAGTGGGTCAGTTGGGGAGGAAGCCCCAGGGGTTCGCAAAACTTGATCCTGGGGGGAAAGGCAAGGGCTATTCTTAATGGGCGCTTCAACGTCTCGGTAGAAGACATAAAAGCATTAGCTCACCCAGTCCTGCGGCACCGCATCATACTCAACTTTAACGCCGAGGCGGAAGGCGTGCGCACCGATCAGGTAATAGACAAGTTATTGAAAACAGTTCCGGAATCCTGATTTTGGCAGGCGGCGATAGGAGTTAGAAATGGAAGAGAGAAAGAGAGGTTATATAGACCCCCTGATTGTGGCCAGGCTTTCGACTATGCTTCTGAGAGCGAGATTTGTGGTTGAGGGATTTATCGCCGGACTGCACCAGAGCCCTTATAGAGGTTTTAGTCTGGAGTTTGCGCAGCACAGGGAATACTCCCCGGGGGACGAAACCAGACACGTAGATTGGAAAGTCTACGGAAGGAAAGATAAGTATTTCGTGAAACAATATCAGGAAGAGACAAACTTGAAGGGATATATTCTCCTTGACAGAAGCGCCTCCATGGGATACGTGAGCAAAGGAATAAGTAAGCTTCAATACGGCTCCTATTTAGCGGCCTCCTTGGCTTACCTTATGCTCAGACAACAGGATTCGGTGGGACTGGCCACTTTCGATGAGAAGATTAAAACTTATATTCCTCCCCGGCAGAGCAAAGGCCATCTTTCGCTAATTCTGGACGAGCTGGAGAGACTGGTTTCATCTTCCGCCACGGGAATAAATCGCGCTCTCCGGGAGCTGGGGCAATATACCAAGCGACGGGGATTGATTATTCTGATTTCTGATCTCCTGGACGAACAGGAGAGGGTTGTGAACGGTCTGAAGTACTTCCGGTTCAAGAAACACGAAGTGATCGTCTTTCACCTTCTCGATCCCGCGGAGATGGAACTTCCATTTAATAACGTTCTCTGGCTGGAGGATATGGAGAACGGAAAGAGAGTTCTTACTCATCCGGCGATTATCCGGGACAGGTATAAGAGGGTGGTAAAAGAATTTGTGGAGAAGTACAAGTTGAGTTGCCTGAGAAGCGATATAGATTATTGTCTTATTAACACAAAAACTCCTCTCGATTTTGCCCTGGGAGCCTACCTTGCCAGAAGAAAAATGTTAAGGTGAGAAATGAACGTAACATTTTTGAATCCGTCATTCTTGTGGGGATTGCCGGTAGTTTCCGTTCCCCTACTTATCCATCTCCTCTCCCGCAGAAGACCGGTAACTTCCCAATTTTCTTCTGTCAGGTTTATTCAATTAGCCTCCACAACGGTAGTAAGAAAGTTCAAATTGAAGCAGCTACTCTTACTTATATTGAGGTCTCTCATTCTTCTCCTGTTAACTCTTCTTTTCGCCAGGCCCGTGGTGAGGAGAATGCCTCTGTTTGCGCAGGCGGAAGGCGTCTCGCGCTCCAGTGTAATTCTCATCGACAATTCTTATTCCATGGGATACGTGGAAGAAGGAGAAACCCGCTTTGCTCTGGCCAAAAAGGTGGCAAGACGCATTATTGAAATGAGCAAAAGAGGTGACCGCGCCGCAATCTTTTTGATTTCCGACGAAGTTAAGCCTTTGGTCTCTTATCTCACTGACGACAAACAGATTCTCCGGGAGAGGCTGGAGGAAGGTATTTTGAGTTTCCGTCCTACGAATCTCCTTCCCGGTATCTCCGAGGGGTATAAAATTCTCCGGGAGTCCGCATCACCAAATAGAGAAATTATCCTGATTACGGATTTGGGAATTAACGGGTGGCAGGGAATTGATGAAAAGAGTATAAAGGAGTTCGACCCGGAAATGAACTTTATTGTTATCGATTTGAACAGGGAATCGCTTCCCAATATTGCTGTGTCCGGAGTCGGTTGTCGCCGGCTGACCATAGGGGAGACTTCCGAAATATCGTCTAAAATAAGAAATTATTCTAAAGAGAACATTCCCCGTCTATTTGTTTCAGTTTTTCTGGAATCCCCGGGCAGGTTTCAAATTGGTAAAGAAAGTCAAGAGAAAGTGGGCCAGGGCTTCATGGATTTAAAAGCAGCGAGAGAGACCACTAAGGATTTTTTCTATAATTTCCCCGAAGAGGGAACCTATCTGGGAAAGGTAGAGATTCAGGAAGATAATCTCCCTTCCGATAATAGATTCTACTTTATAACGGAAGCGTCGAAGAAGATCAAGGTACTCCTGGTTGATGGGCATCCGGGAATTTCCGCTTTTTCCAGCGAGACATTCTATTTGTCGCTCAGCCTTTCACCGACCACCTCAGAAGTTTCCCCTATTCAGTCATCGCTGGCGGTGAAGGTGGTAACGGTGGATGAGTTTTTCCGGGAGAAATTGGATGATTTTTCCGTAGTCTTTCTGGCCAATGTGGGAAAGGTTACCAGCTCCTTAACAGGCAGACTCACGGGTTTTGTGCGGGAAGGAAGGGGGGTAGTCTTCAGCCTCGGCGATAACGTTAACCCTCAAGAATATAATCTTGTTTTTGGCGATCTCCTGCCAGCTGAGCTGATAGAGGTTAAAGGGAAAGCTAAAGGAGAAAAAGAACTCAAGACAATTGGTTTTCAGGACTTTGCTCACCCTGTCCTTAAAGTTTTTGGACGGGGGAAAGAGGGAGATTTAACCCGGGCAAGTTTCTACCGATACTTCGCCACCCGGGTTAAACCATCGGCAAAGATAGTTCTCGGTCTTGCCGGCGATATACCTCTACTTATAGAAGGCGAACTGCCCTACCCCGGAGCAGGCAAGGTGTTTCTGTTCACTTCTACTTTAGACCGGGACTGGAATAACCTGCCTGCCAAACCCGTCTTTTTACCTTTGCTCCAGCGGATGGTTGATTATATGGCCCTCTGTACCTCGAGGGGGGAACCCGGCAGTGCTTTTCTTGTTGGTGAGGAGATACGCTATGAACTGGGTCCGGGAGCATTACCCTCGTCTGTGGAAATAATCAACCCTCAGGGGAAAAAGTTTTCCGTGATTCCCGTTCAGAACAGAGATTTCTCGGGTATAGAATTTGGCCCTGTGGAGACGCCCGGTATCTACCGGCTGTCGTACACAAGCAATAGAAAATGGAATAACGAATACCTGGCTGTTAACCTCGATATAGAAAGCAATGAGTCTAACCTGGACAAAATAGGAACTAAAGAGATAAAGAAACTTTTTCCCGCTGCCCCGATTAAGATAATCGATGAGCTGGCGAATTTGGAAAAGGATATCTTACAACTCTTATACGGGAAGGAAATATCCAAGAATTTGACTTTTGTCTTAGTAGGATTTTTACTCTTAGAAGTGTTTCTGGCGAATCCACGGGGAAAAGGTAGTTTGTGATGGCAGATAAGAAGTCAGGCTCGCTACTCGTTATAGCTATGGTTGTTTGCAGTTTGATTGCCAGTCCTCTTCCGGCCGAGCAGAGGGACAGGTTTGTGTTCAGCCAATTGCGGTATAAAGGAGGAGATTGGGACCCTTACCCCACTGCGTATAAGGAGATTCTCCATTACCTGACGACAACTACCAGTGTGAAGGCTCAAAGAGCGAGAAGAGAGTTGTCATTGAGCGATGCGGAACTTTTTTTCTCTCCTTTTCTGTATATGAGCGGCAGGGAGGAATTTGCCCCCTTCGCTGCGCAAGAAATAGAGAATCTCAGGCGTTATTTATCCTGCGGAGGCCTGCTGTTAATTGACGATGCTTCGGGAGGGAGAGATCCGGGATTTAACAGGGCAGTGCTGAGGGAAATGGAAAGGCTTTTCCCGGAAGAGAAACTAAAAAGACTGCTCCCGGACCACGCGGTTTTTCGTTCGTTTTATCTATCGCCCGGCGTGGTTGGCCGTAGAGTAGGCAGTCCTTATCTGGAAGGCATAGATGTCGACGGTGAAACAGTGGTAATCTACTCCCGGAATGACCTGGGAGGAACGTGGGTGAGGGATAGATTAGGAAACTGGCTTTACGAATGCGTTCCCGGCGGAGAATTGCAGAGACTGGAAGCAATGAAACTCTTCTTGAATATTGTCATCTATTCTCTGACCGGCACGTATAAAAGGGATGCCATTCATCAACCGTATATTCAACAAAAATTGAAAATTCGTAAGACCGCACCCTGAACAAACTTTCGTGGTGCAGGGCTTTACGCCCGTAATGGTTTTGTAGTGTAGGGGCTTGTCCCCGTCCCGATAAATCGGGACGCCCATAAACCCCGTTAGAAATGGACGTTAGAAATTCTCTTGGGGGAATTTCTAACGGGGTAAAGGGCCACACTGGGATTACGTTCTGTTAAGAGGGAGTTAACTATGGGTGCTCTCCGTTTTTCTTTAGACCCTAATAGACTGTGGCTGATAATGGCTACCATCCTTGTCCTGGCGGTTCTATTATATTGGAATTTCAAACGGATAGGGAAAAGAAAAAGTCTATTTTTTGTCCTGAGGTTGTTGATTTATCTCCTTTTAGTATTTCTTCTGCTTGAGCCGGTAAAAACTATACAGGAAAAGCCGGATGAGCAGACAAACGTCGCTTTTTTGATAGATGATTCCGGCAGCATGGGAGTGAAAGATCCCGTTTCCCGGTTCTCTGTGGTCAAAGAATTTCTAAAGGGTCCTCTGGTGGAAGGATTAAAAGAGAGATACAATCTTCTCTTCTTCGCTTTCGCCTCCACCTTCAGGCGGGCTACGACGGAAGAACTGCTGCAGTCGGTTCCGCAGGGAAAAGCGACGGATATCGGCCAGGCTCTGGGTGGTTTGGAAGAAGAACTTCGCGGCCAGAGACTGGGGGGAATTTTTCTCCTTACGGACGGAGCTCATAATTCGGGAATAGATCCCCTTCTGGTGACGGAAAAGATTGGCGCTCCCATTTTTCCCGTAGGCGTGGGTAATCCACAAAAATTCAAGGACCTGCAAATTTCCGAAGTTCAAGTTAGCGATTTTGTGTTCAAGAATATTCCTACGGAAATAGGGGTAAAGATAAAAAGCTACGGATTCGAACATAAGGA
>JABAOC010006890.1_pt2 | contig 22774 bp, 17 predicted proteins | sample 7062161 | NCBI WGS metagenome assembly JABAOC01 (sample SAMN14538625, study PRJNA623070) | marine sediment metagenome | biome: marine biome [ENVO:00000428]; feature: marine pelagic biome [ENVO:01000023]; material: deep marine sediment [ENVO:00002113] | place: India: Gulf of Khambhat ... | reverse complement strand
TTGTTGATTTCGAAGCTGCCAGCGTTTCTCGAAAAGTCTCCAACGTGACTTGTCTATGTCAATACTTCTTTGTCGGGAGCTCTATTGCTAAATTGATTCAAGCAATCCTTGGAGCACACCAAGAAAAAGATTCCATCAACGCTTTGCGGACTTATAAGGAGAACAAGAACAGGAAGAGCTTTGAGAATGTTCTTTTCGAATATGGAGTCTCTGCGAAAACCTTTCTCGAATAGAGGCGATGCCATACCTTCTTAGCTATTCTTCTTTTGTGCCGGCAAGGTGGATCAAGAGTCTTCATCGAGTCTCTGGTTTCTCCGTAGGTATTTTGCTGTGTATAAGCGAGGTTGTTTATAGAAACTATAAAATAGATCTTTACGTATGTCAAATATTCTTAAGTATACTTGCATGAAACGATGTTACATGTGATTTGCTCGCTCGAATAGGTGTCTATTATGCCCATGAAAATCCGGAAATCCGAATCCGACAGCCAGCTCGTGATAGAAAGGATTCATCACGCAAAGAGTTATGGAATGACGGTTGACCGTTCGATTTGTGTAGGTTGTGAGCTTTGTAGCTTAGTTTGCCCGAGAGAAGCCATTGCAATTGAGAAAAATCCGAAAAAGACGGGGCAAAAGGCTCAGCCGCCCATGATTGACGTGGACGCGAACAAATGCCACTTTTGTGGAATATGCACCGCTATCTGCCCTTATGGCGCGGTTCAGGTTGTTATAGATGGAAAAACCATTGCGTCTGTAGTGGAGAAGGAGAGCTTTCCTCAACTCATCCGCGAAATCTCTGTAGACGTCTCCAAGTGCCCAGCGAACTGTACTGAGTGTGAAGATGCGTGCCCCTTGGATCTCATCAAAGTCACACAGGCACCAGACTCAAAAATAACTGTTGACGTTAAAGAGGAACAGTGCCCTTGTTGCGGTGTTTGCGAAGTCAAATGCCCAGAAGGAGTCATTCGAATTAGAAAAATCTTCACTGGAAAGCTGAAAATTAACCAAGAGAAGTGCCCTTCTGGCTGTCAGGATTGCTTAGACGTTTGTCCCATCACTGGCGCATTATATCTTTCTGAAAAAGACGGTAAGGTGCATTGCAACGAGATTTTCTGCACCTATTGTGGCGTCTGCAGGATCGTCTGCCCCGAAGAGGGGGCGTTGGAGCTTTCTCGTTCGACTATCCGTCACACTCCAGTACGCTCGGGGGCATGGAATAGAGCTCTTGAAAAATTAACATCGACAACAGAAATGACAAAGGAGCTGCGCGGAAAAGGAAAAGAGAGGACTATGGAAGCCGTAAGAAAACTCCTTGAGCCGAGGAAGAAATGAAATGAGTAAAACTCAATCCAACCCTAAAGAGAGGCCCTCTGAGACAGCTAAAAAAGTTCTACGCGCCAAATCTGTAGAAGAAACGGCGGAGATTTCGGCAACTGCGCCAATAAGAGCCCAAGAATTCGACCCTCACTTCAAGCATGAAGTCAGCAAAATGCATGGCGGCGAGAAGCTGAAGCAGTGTTTTCAATGTGGCACGTGCACTTCAGACTGTCCAATTGCGAGGTTCAGCGACTCCTACAGACCTAGGACTTTGATCCGCATGACATTGCTGGGGCTAAAGGACAGAGTACTCACGAGCGAGACTCTTTGGTTGTGTGCGGCGTGCTTCACATGCACCGACCGTTGTCCTCAAGATGTAGAGGTTGCGAGCGTGATACGCATTTTGAGGAACACTGCAGTCGAAAGGGGATACATGCCGCAAATTTTCAAGGAATTAGGATCGAGCATTCTGGAAACGGGCGTCGCCTACCGAATACCAGATTTACGTCTCAAGAAGAGAGCGCAGATTGGCTTGCCGCCCTTGCCCAAGGGAAACCCGGAAGCTATGACGAAATTGGCCAAAGCAACAGGTTTCTCGAAGCTGCTTAAGAGAGGCGAGCAAGCATGACGGCCCCAGAGAAGAATGAGAAGACAACTCAAAAACCAACAAGATTCTTGCTCTTCCTAGGTTGCGCTATTCCTTATCGAGTCTCAAGCTACGAGATTTCCACCAGAAAAGTCCTCCAGCAACTGGGAATAGAATTGGTGGAAATGCCCGAATACAACTGCTGTGGCCTGCCCATCGACCCAGTCAACCACAGCATGACGCTTACTTTAGCTGCTCGGAACCTATGCTTAGCTGAGCAGCAGGGACTCAGCATCATTGCTCTGTGCCCGGGATGTGCAGGGACACTGCGCAAAGTTAACAAGAAATTGAAGGAAAACAAGGAGCTTAAAGAAGAGATCAACGGTTACTTGAAGGCCACAGGCCTCGAGTTTAAGGGGACAATAGAAGCTAAGCACGTTCTGCAGCTGTTGGTGGAAGACGTGGGACTGGAAAAGATAAAGGCCTCAGTGAAAACACCACTAACCCGCTTGAAAGTTTCTGAACATGCTGGCTGCCACGTAACACGTCCGGCTGACTCGGTTGACTTCGAGAACCCAGAGGACCCTCAGGCCCTCAAAGACCTCGTGGAAGCGACAGGAGCGGAGTATGTTGAGTACGTCGACAAATTGGCCTGTTGCGGCGCTCCGATTGCAGGCGTGAATGATAGGATCCCGCTTCAACTTACCAAAGAGAAGCTAACTCACATCAGAAATGCAGGTGCCCACGCCATGGTCACTGTATGTCCGTTCTGCCACATGATGTTTGATACCAATCAGCCCCGAATAGAAAGGCTGTTCAACGAAACCTTGAGGATTCCAGTGCTCCACTACCCTCAGCTGTTAGGCCTCGCCATGGGATTCAGCCCGGAAGAGCTGGCGCTAAAGGCGCTGCGGGTGGACGCCACGCAGATAGTTTCACGAATAAGTGGCAAGGAGGATGCATCCTAAGATGACTGAGGAGAAGCCTCGAATCGGCGTGTTCGTCTGCCATTGCGGGCTCAACATAGCAGGCGTGATCGACGTAAAGGATCTTACGGACTACGCAAGAACCTTGCCCGACGTCTTTTTCGCAAAAGACAACCGATACACATGTGCTGACCCCGGGCAAGACGAGATCAGAAAAGCCATCAAAGAAAACAAGCTTAACCGGGTTGTGGTTGCGGCGTGTTCACCGCGCATGCACGAGCCCACATTCCGGAAAACCTGCGCTGAGGCTGACTTGAATCCCTTCTTTTTTGAGATGGCTAACATACGTGAATTTTCGTCTTGGTGTCACCCTAGCACACCAGAAGAGGCAACTGAGAAGGCTAAGGAAATTGTGAGGATGGCCGTTGCCAAGGCAAGACTGCTCAAACCTCTCAAAGAAATCGAAGTGCCTGTCACAAACAAAGCGCTAGTCATAGGCGGTGGAATAGCTGGAATCAACTCTGCTCTAGATCTCGCGGAGATGGGGTTCAAGGTCTACTTGCTTGAAAAGACTGAAAGCATCGGCGGACACATGGCCCAGCTGGATAAAACCTTCCCAACTTTGGATTGCAGCATCTGCATTGAAGGCCCGAAAATGGTGGATGTGGGGCGCCACTCAAATATCGAAATCATCTCCTACGCCGACCTGATCAGCGTTTCGGGCTATGTCGGCAACTTTAAAGTCAAGATAAAGAAAAAACCGCGATACATAATTGCTGACAACTGCACCGGCTGCGGCGAGTGTAGAGACGTTTGTCCAATCGAATATCCGAACGAGTGGGACGTAAATATGGGAGTCAGAAAAGCAATATCGGTGCCCTTTGAGCAAGCTGTTCCACTGGTCTACTCTATAAACTTGGACCACTGCATCGAATGCTATAAATGTGTAGACAGTTGCGGAGCCAGACAGGCGATCAACTTTGACCAAGAGCCGGAAGAAATCGAACTAGACGTGGGAGCTATAATAGTTGCCACGGGCTTTGACATCTACATGCCGTATGATGACCCTCTGTATGGATACGGCAAATACGACAACGTCATTACAGCTCTAGAGTTTGAACGACTCATTCTAGCGGCTGGGCCGACAGGGGGAAAAGTGATCCGCGCTTCAGATGGGAAAAAGCCCCACAGCGTCGCCTTCATCCAATGCGTAGGCTCACGAAACCTCAAAAAATATGAGTACTGCTCAGGTTTCTGCTGTATGTACGCGTTGAAAAATGCTATTCTCCTTAAAGAGAAGTACAAAGAAGACGTGGAAGTCTACGTCTTGTACATGGATATGAGAACGCCATTCAAGGGATACGAAGAATTCTACCGTCGCGCTCGTGACTTGGGTGTAACTTTCATCCGTGGAAGAGCCAGTCACATCATCGAAGACTCGCAAACCAAAAACCTGAACATCCGGGCTGAAGACATGACCCTGGGACAGCCCATTGAACTCCCCGCAGAAATGGTTGTTTTATGCACGGCCGCCGTTCCAAAGACGGATGCAGGAGATTTAGCCAGAATACTCAGCATTTCAAGGGATGCTAATGGCTTTTTCATGGAAAGCCACCCTAAATTAAAACCTATAGACACACCAGTCGACGGAATCTTTTTGGCAGGCGCCTGCCAAGCTCCTAAGGACATTCCGTACAGTGTCTCTCAAGGAAGCGGCGCTGCAGCACGTGCAGCAACAATACTCTCAAAGGACAAATGGAAGATAGAACCCATCGTCGCAGAAGTGACCCCCGAACTATGCAGAAACACAAGGGTGAAATGCGGCATCTGCGCTAATCGATGTCCATATGGATCCATAGAAGCCATCGAAAATCAGCCAGCAAAAGTCGTAACAGCAATGTGCCATGGTTGTGGCACTTGTGTCGCCGAATGTCCTGCAGATGCAATTATCCAGAAGCATTTTACGGATGAGCAGATTTTCGCTCAAATTGAGGAAGCATTGAAGAAAAATCCTGAAGGCAAAATACTCGGGCTTTTGTGCAATTGGTGTTGCTATGCAGGTGCAGACTTAGCTGGCACGAGTCGCTTTGAATATCCACCTTTGATTAGGCCAATACGCGTAATGTGCTCGGGACGTGTTGACAGAGACTTTGTTTTAGAGGCGTTTAGGCGGGGTGCAGGTATGGTGATGATTGGTGCATGCCACCTGCCCTATGATTGCCACTATATTAGCGGAAATTTGAGAATGAAAGCTCGCATGGATGCCTTAGCTCCTATGTTGGAGAAGTTGGGCTTGAGTCCTCACCGTTTTCGGGTAGAGTATGTCTCGGCTGCGGAAGGGTTGAAGTATGCTGAGCTCATGAAGGAAATGGCGGAGAAGTTGGATGAGTTAGGACCGGAGAAGATCAAAGCAGAAAACGCTAAGCTAAAGCCAATCCTAGACCGGATGTTGGCTAAGAAGCGGCCACAAAAAGCGCAACTCAGCAAGTAATGCGCGTGTATGAATCTGACCAAGACTATGTAATTGAGACGTTCTGAATTTCGAAGTACCGTTTTGCTAAGAAGCGTATGCGCTCGGCGTTTCGTCCATTCTTCCCGATGGCCACGCCTTTGTCTCGGGGGTTGACAGACACAACAGCGATAGTTTTTCCATCAGGCTTCTCTGTGATTCGAATCTCCCTCACATGTGCTGGCTTTAACGCGTTCTTTATGAAGCGCGTAGGATCTTCAGAATGCTCGATAATCTCATGCTTCTTGTTTGTCATTCGCTCCAGGAGACGGATGTTTTTGCCTCCTTTGCCGACTGCCATGCCGATGTCTCCCTCCTTAACAATGAAGATGGCTCGATTCTGATCCTCGTAAAGGATGCAGTCCTTCACAGTCGCACCTGTGATACTCTCGAAGAGTGCAATAAAACGCATTTCCTTGCTCGTTAATTTGATTCCTGTAGCCATGCTGTTACTCCTCAGTCTCGTCTCCGACCGCTTCTGCTGGAAGGTTTTCAGCCAGTCTCAAAATGTCCGAATCGCCCGCCTCTTTCACGGTTAAGGCTGCAATGGCAAATCGTTTTCCACATGCAATGCCTAAGTCACTATTGTTGCCTTTATAGGTCACGATGGGAACTCCTGACAGCTGTCCGTAGTATTCAAGGCTCTGTATCTTGGTTGGCCTATTTGAGGCGACCAGAATTAGCCGCGCTTTGCCATTTCGTGCACTCCGTAGAGCTTCATTTGCCCCAAAAACTACTTTCCCCGTTTTAACTACAGTTGCTATGGCTTTGTCGACGTCAATCATCCAGTCTTCTCCTGTCTGCCTGCGAGCGTTGACATGTACAGGTTCACTAATCCTGTGCCAATGGGTATAGATTGCCCTACTATAACGTTTTCGGTCACGCCTTTCAATGGATCTTTCTCGCCTTTGATTGCTGCGTCAACGATGTTGGGAACAGTTATTTCAAAGGCTGCACGAGCTAAAACGCTCGATTTAGCTCCACTAATGCCATGACGCCCAATCTGCCTAACGTCACCAGTAGCCGTCATAATGTCTGCAACTAACATGATGTGTCTAATATCAACATCCAAGCCTTGCTCCTCTAGAACGCCAACCGCTTCGTTAACGAGAGAATTGCGGGCTGCTTCGATCCCCAAAGTTTTAGCGATTTCGTGAACATGGTTGGTAGTTGTTTTAGCTGGGTGAATCCCCCGGATTTCAAGGGCCTTGGGCAAGTTGGATCCATCGGTTCGAATAACCCACTCTCCCCGCTCTTCGGTGACGAGAACGCGGTTAACGCCAGAAACTCCTTTCACCTGATGAGAGACAACTTTAGCAAACAATTTTTTGCGATTTTCAGGTTTTTTGGGCTTCACATACACTTTTCTTCCCCGTGATTTCACCTCAACCCCTGCGCGTGCGCGAGAGAGGTTGTCAAGCACGTCCTGCATGGACACCCCCCTGCTCTGCATGAGAGCTTTGTCAAGGTCAACCACGATTTCTTCACGTTCAGGATCGTCATAAATAGTCTTGGCAACATCTTCCGCTGTTGTATAGAGGATGTCACGGGCGACGTCGGTAGCTTTTTCTTTACTCTTTCGATGATTCTTGTCCAAATAAATGGACATAATGGGGGTGGACGGAACTCGTCTGGCGTCCACAATCTCAATTAAACGTGGCAGTCCTAAAGTAACGTTTTGTTCTCTTACACCTGCATAGTGGAAAGTTCGCAAAGTCATCTGCGTGCCTGGTTCACCGATGGACTGCGCTGCTACTATGCCCACCGCCTCTCCAGGTTCAACTAAAGCACGTTTGTAGTGCTTCAGGGTCAACTCAACAGTCTTATCGACTGCTTTCTTGTTTAATCTCGCTTTCTTCAATTCTCGTTTAAGTTCATCTATCAATATTGGTGTTAGCTGATTCTCCACTTCTTTTAATTTCTCTTTGACATATTTGGCTGAAGCTGCTCTGCCACCGCCTATCATAATGCTAATTTGATCAACCAGTCGGCTGACGTTTACAGCTTTTCCATGGTCGCTTTTCGCAGGGTCCACTCCATCTTCGCCATAGCGGAACTGAACAATGTCGCCGACTGAGTTTCGAACTGTTCCATCATATTCTATACGCAAGTGTTCAAGGGCGTTGATTAGACGCCTTTGCATGTAGCCGCTTTGCTGTGTTCGCACTGCAGTGTCCACCAAGCCTTCGCGGCCTCCCATCGCGTGGAAAAAGAACTCCACGGGGTCAAGACCTGATTGGTAAGATGAATAAACGAATCCGCGCGCTTTTGGCGAGGGGTCGCCTGGCTCAAAGTGGGGCAACGCTCGTTGCACGTAGCCTCTCATAATCCGTTTTCCCCGTACAGATTGCTGTCCAACAGAGGCCGTCATCTGACCTATATTCAGGTTGGATCCTCGAGCTCCTGTTCGTGTCATGACAATGCCTGCATTTTCAATTGTGAAGTCTTCGTCGGCGATTTTTCCAGCGCCATCACGGGCCTTCGCCAGTTCGTTCATAACGTAGATCTCAAACGAGTCATGAAGCGACTGTCCGGGAAGTCTTTCGAGAGTGCCCCTTCTGTATTTCAGGATTAATTCGTGGACCTTTTTCTCATGCTTCTCCAGCGTCTTCGCGATCTTTTCTTGCGCCTTGGGTGAGAGTTCTAATTCGTCAAAAGAATATGTGAACCCACGGGTGGACATGAAGAGCTTGAGTAACTGGCAGATTTTGTTAAGAAATTCTCTGCCTCGTCCCGCTCCGTAATCTTTGATTATTCGGTGAAGAATGCTTTCTGACTGCTCTGCACCGATTGAACGTCTATCTATGACGCCCGACTTCAACACGCCATTCTTAATGACGACATAGGCATCATGGGGGCATTTGCCCTTGCGACATGTCGTGCAGCTTTGGCAAATGGTTGCTTTTAGCGAATAGTTAAAGTCTGCTGGTAAAAAGAGGCTGAATATCTGCTTTCCAGTCCACAGTGGATGCGGCTTTTTCTTTGCAGGCTTGGGCAGGTCGCCCTCGTAGCCAGCTGTGCGCAATAATCGGAAGACTTCCTCCACGTTTAAGAGTGTAGATTTTCTGGTGAGGAGGTAGGCTGAGGTGATGAAGTCTCGAATTGCCCCGATTATTGGACCACCGAAACGAGGAGAAAGAATCTGATCTTGCACCTGCATGAGTAGAAGAGCTTCTGTTTGAGCCTCCTCGCTTTGAGGTATGTGGAGGTTCATTTCATCCCCATCGAAGTCGGCGTTGTAAGGAGGACACACACAGAGGTGTAGACGGAACGTTTTGTAGGGTAATACTTTGACGTAGTGTGCCATGATTGACATTCGATGAAGAGAAGGTTGGCGATTGAAGATTGCAGTGTCGCCGTTTTTAAGATGCCGCTCCACGATGAACCCCGGTTCAATGGCTTCAGCAACTTTTTCTCGATCAACCACAAATTCCAGACGAATCCGCTTGCCATCCGGTCGAACAACGTATAGTGCCCCAGGATAATTGTCGGGGCCATTCTTAACGAATGACTGCGATTCCTCAAGGTTCCATTCGGTGACTTTTTCTGGAATGGAAAGCTTCATTGCGACGTCCAGAGGGACGCCCACTTCACTGATGTCAATGTTGGGGTCAGGAGAAATAACCGTCCTTGCGGAGAAGTCGACTCTTTTGCCTGATAAGTTGCTTCTGAAACGTCCTTCCTTTCCTTTAAGACGTTGGGAAAGCGTCTTTAACGCTCTTCCAGAACGATGTCTAGCAGGAGGTATCCCCGAGGCTTCGTTGTTGAAGTAGGTTGTGACGTGGTATTGCAGCAGCTCTGAAAGGTCTTGGATTATGAGCGTTGGTGCTCCCGCTTCCATGTTTTCCCTCAGGCGTTGATTAATCCGTATGATGTCCACAAGTTTGTGAGTCAGATCATCTTCAGAGCGGATTCCTGACTCCAAAGTGATTGATGGACGCACATAAACCGGAGGAACAGGAAGAACTTGGAGAACCATCCACTCGGGTCTGGCAGTTTTGGGATGGAACCCGAAAAGCTCCAAATCTTCATTGGATATTCGTTCAAGTCGTTCGCGCACTATGCTTGGCGTGAGTTGTGGTGAACCTCCTTCAGCTACTTCTTCACGAAAACGTGTTGGCTTTTCGAATGTCACCTTGTACTGCGGCGTCCCACAATGGGGGCAATCTTTCCCCTTCGCCTCTTTTATGACTTTCTTATAAATGCTGTCCGGAACCTCTCCCAGAAGCTTTCGAGCGCGTTGAATTCGATTACGAATCTTTTCGATTCGTTCTTCGGGCAATGTTACGCGCCCGCAATTTCTACATGTTGCCCCCAACAGGTTATGGATGATTTTCGTGAATTCGATGTGAATTATAGGAACCGCCAGTTCAACGTTACCAAAGTGTCCAGGGCAACGGATTGCGGTGTTTCCACATGTTTTGCAGCGCTGTCTCGGTTCAAGGGTCCCCAGTCTTCCATCCATCAAGCCGGACGTTATTGGTGCTCCATCTTCGTCGTAAGTATCGGCAGTCTGCACCTCTACAACGGAGAGTCTTCTCAAGTCCTGAGGTGAAAATAGTCCAAAGTGAAGTTCGCTGATTATTTTGTGAGTTACTTCTTCAAAAGCCATTCTAGGCACGCTCCGTCAATTTCAACTTAGGCGCAACGCAGAGGCTCATCAGTTCCTGTAGTAAAAGTTTGAATGCGTATGAAATAACTACTGGGGAAATCTGTGCATCATCTTCGCAGATTCGGCAAACGTAGGCACGCTTCTTAATGTCAAAATAGGCTATGTAACCACAATTCTCGCAGACATAAAGTAGGTATTTGTCAGATTCTTCGAGAAGCCGGTCTCTCAAAAGCATCGCAGCGCCATGGCCAATCAAACAGTCCCGTTCCATTTCGCCAAACCTCAACCCGCCACCCCTCGCCCGGCCTTCGGTTGGCTGCCGCGTCAACATCTGCACCTGTCCTCGTGCTCTGGCGTGAACTTTGTCAGAAACCATGTGATGGAGTTTTTGGTAGTACACTATACCTACAAAAATGTCAGCAACGAACTTCTCGCCCGTTATGCCGCTATAGAAGACCTCTCTTCCGGTGTGGCTGAAACCATAATCTTTCAGCGTTTGTTTGATTTCGCTAGATTTCTCGTTCACGAAGGGTGTTCCATCTGCAGATCTCCCACGAGCAGCGGCCATTTTTCCAGCCATTGATTCTAGGAATTGGCCGATGGTCATTCGTGAAGGAATAGCGTGGGGATTTACTATTATGTCTGGGACAATGCCTGACTCAGCAAAGGGCATGTCTTCTTGTGGCACAATCATTCCGATGACGCCTTTTTGTCCATGTCGCGAAGCAAACTTGTCCCCGAGCTCGGGGATTCGTTGATCACGCACTCTAACTTTTACAAGTTTGTTTCCTTCGTTGGATTCTGTGATAAAAATGTCATCAACGATTCCAGCTTCCGATTGCCTTACATCTACGGAAGTATCACGCATTGAGGGGCCCTTCACTTCAAATTCCTTATATTCTTCGAGAAATCTGGGCGGGCTTATTCTTCCTATTAGAACGTCACCGCCAACTGTGCTGGCTTCAAGACTCACAATTCCATCAGACTCGAGTAAGCGATAGTATTGTTCGCCTCTGAAGCCTCTTATTCCAGCTTCGGGAATGATGAATCTGTCTTTTAGTCCGCCCAAATACTGCCGGCTTTCTGCTTCGTAAATTCTAAAAAAGGTCGATCGCCCAAGCCCACGTTCTATCGATGCTTTGTTGAAAACGAGGGCGTCTTCCATGTTATATCCTTCAAAAGATATGATGGCGACGACACAATTTTGTCCAGAGGGCCTATGGTTGTAGCCCAAGATTTCCATAGGTTTTGTCTTCACGATGGAAATTTGAGGATAATGTAAGACGTGAGAACGAGAATCGACACGATAAATAAAGTTGGTTGTGTAGACGCCTAGGGCTTGTTTCGCCATGGCGGCTTCATAGGAATTTCGAGGTGACTGGTTATGTTCCGGGTAAGGTATGAGAGATGCACAGATGCCAAGAATTGTGTAGGAAGACAGCTCCACATGGGTGTGCTTGGGCGATATTGCGTCAAGGTTTAAGGCCACATAGATGTTTTCTTCCTCTTCTGCATCGATGTACTCGATGATCGCATTTTTGACGAGATCCTCCCATGACCATTCGCCAGATCGGATCTTTTCAACATGTTCAGGTTGGAGCTTCGAAACGCCTTTTTCAACGATTATTAGGGGCCGCCGAACTCGGCCTTCATCACAATTGACGTAGATTTCTTCTCGCCCATCCATTGTCTTGAAGTGGGCGACATTAATCTCTGAGGAGATTTCGCCTCTACGGCGTCTGTCTCTCAATTCTGAAACAAGCTCGGAGGGGTACGGGTGATGGCCGATCAAGGATCCATTTATGAAAATCTTCGCTCCCGAAAGGCGAAGCTCCCGGTTGGAGTCCAGAGCGGGAGTGACTCCCATAGGATAAAGAACTTGTCTCACCTTTTCAACATTCACAGCTACCGATATACAGGCGGAAAGAGCGAGGTTTTTCACTAAACCACAGTTGGAACCTTCCGGGGTCTCGTTAGGACACAGACGTCCCCAGTGGGTAGGATGCAAGTCTCGGGCTTCGAAGTTTGGTTGGCTTCTACTGAGCGGTGACTGAAGTCTGCGGAGGTGGCTGAGGGTTGAAATCAGGTTCGTCCTGTCAAGGAGCTGCGTGATGCCCACCCTTCCTCTGCCCCAGTTCCCTGTTGCTAACGCGTGTTGGAGACGCTCAGAAATTATGCCGGGCCGTACAGCTGCAGAAACTGTTATCATCTGGCGTTTGAACCCCATCCGCTCTAGCTGATATTTTATGTCTCTACACAAGTTTCTGAAGGCAACACGGAAAAGATCGGCAAGTAGAGGCCCTGCGAGCTTCAGCCTTTTGTTTTTGAAGTGATCCTTATCATCTGTGGTGCGCTTCCGAAGCTTTAGCGCTGTTGCTCGGTTGGCCATTTCACCGAGAAAAATCGCCTTGTCCTGGCGAGTTTCAGGGGTCCTGTCGAGATGAGGCAGAAAATTTCTATCCAGAATATTCTGAGCCCTTTGCAGGCGGTACTCCAGCACTTGCCCATGGGCCACACGGTTGCCTATATATTCAAGAGATTCTCTAATGGTCTCGACTCCAACAGCTTTTTCAAAGGAGGCTTCAAGCAGGTTCTGCGTTTCAGGATCAGGCGAAACTGCTTCAGCGATTTCTTTGTCGGATTCCAGCCCCAAAGCTCTCATCAAAATTATGAAAGGGATTTCAGAGGGAACACCTGGAATGGTGACGTAAATGGCGCCGTCCGATTTGCGACGAAGCTCGATTCTTGCCCTGAAGCCCACAGTTGTAGAAAAAATCTTTGCTTGATATACGGGATGAGCACCTCGGGTGTCAATGTCCACGAGTATTCGGTTAGGGGCCAAGTCTTCAAGGGCAACGGTGACTCGCTCTGAGCCATTTATTATGAAGTATCCTCCAGGATCATTTGGGTCTTCTCCATGAAGAACTAATTCGTCTGTTTGCAGCTGTGATAAGACACAGAGTTTAGATTTAAGCATGACAGGGATGTCTCCGATTAGAACTAGTTCTGTGTCCATTTCCCTGCCATCGATTATTGGGGTCATTTCCACAGCTATCGGTGCCACGTATGAAAGGCTCCGAAACCTTGCTTCCATAGGAAAGATTTCGTGTTTTGTCCCATCCACCTCTGTTACATAAGGTCCACTGATGCGAGTTTGCGGATCAATTATCCATGCCTGCCCCAGCTTTATTTTGTAAGGACTTTCGGGGATCTCGATGTTGATCTCACTGGTCTCATCTATTATTTCCTGCAGTCCATGATCTATGAATTCATTGTAAGAATCCAAATGCTGCCTGACCAAGCCTTTTTCTTTGAAGAAAGATTTCTGAAGGAGTAAGAGTTCTTCTTGAGTGATTTCAGACATTGAGTCAAGATGCCTCCAAAAAACTGTCGGCTAAAGGAAATTCAAGGGATTGTCTTTTTAGGGATTGATTTTTCAAACTTGGGGTCTCCTCCAAGGGGTCGAGCGTCATCCGACCCACGAGAATTCAAGTCTTCATATATTTTCTATAGTCGTTTTTGGGGCTAAAGCCATAGAGGCATGGTTGTGTCTAATAAACTTTTACCTTAATGGTTCCAACTCCACGCCACATGTGGAAGAGCATGCATGTAAGGCCACATCAAAGCTCTTCCAATGCCACCCGTCTCTTGGATTGATATCTGTAATGCATGCTTCTTCTATTCGACAGGCGAAGCACATTGTGGCAATCGCTTGGTCCCAAGTAAATCACTCACTCCATGATTGTAATCTTTCAGGCAGCTCCAGCCTTGAGAAGAAAAAATAACAGAAAGCCCTAAATTTCTAGATTGACGTTCTTCTCTGAATAAAAGTTGTGGGCCGGTAGATCAGTTTGGCATGATCGCCGCCTTCGCAAGGCGGAGGCCGCGGGTTCGAGTCCCGCCCGGTCCACCAACTTTAGGGTTCAAGTCTAGCAATACCTATATGACTCGGTAAGTATTTTTCATAGCCATGCGCCCTCGCAAGACACGACAGCGCAAGTATGCTTCTCTCTTGAAAGATGTCAATGTCAAGCGTTGGTATGACAATATGGTCCGCGGGTCTCCGGTGACCGCTGACGTCTATTTGAGAAGGCTTGGCTCATTCTGTCACTCCTCCAATTACAGAAAGATGGTAAGATTGACATCCGAGACGTTGCCTTGGTGGCACTCCACTTCGGAGGAGGCTAGCCAGACGCTTTCCTTCTTAACAATTACTAGAGAATGCGGATTTCAGTAATTTGTGCGCGCGCCGTTGTTTTCACATCATAAAAGTTATCCATCAGCTAAAATAGATTCATTACCAGAGACTCTTTGGATTAGTCTGGGTGTGCTTATATCAATTCCATGTCGTTTAAGAGTCAGCAAGACAGTCTTTTTTAAATTAGCATCGATTTCAGGTAGACGCTTTATTTGGTTGACAAATACATAAAGAGTGTACTCAATGGCAAAGTCCCCGAAATTAGTAATCCAAACATACGATCGAGGGTTCTTCAATACCCTTCCATTGTCTCTGCAGCCTCAAGCAAAGCCTTCTCCACTTGGTCTGTAGATAGTTCGTATCCCGTGGTGATCGAGCAACTTCGTCTGACAATAGTTTTCTTGCCATAACTGTCAATCTCAGAAGCGATTAGCTGTTGATTGGGAACCGAAACCATAACATTATCGAGCGTTTTCATTCTCGTAAAAATTAAGTCGATGTCTGCGACATCTGCGAATTTTCCATTTAAGTAGATTCGATCTCCAATCTTGAAAGGTCTACTTACCATGATAATTATTCCGGCTATCGCATTACCGATTGTGTTCTGTGACGCAAAACCTATGATAGTTCCGCCAGCTAGTACAAATAACCCAGCGATCATACCTATGTCAATACCGAGCTGTGCAATAATGATTCCGAGTAGGATTAGTCCCATTACCCATTGGAAAATCCTCTTCAGAGTGATGTTTGCATCCTCGCTGATCTTTCCTCGTTCTTTCAACCTCGCCATTTGCATTGTTAGAAGTCTATATGCGACATAAACTATGATTATCGATGAAATAGAGAAGACAATGGACCACCAATTCGAAAAAATCCAATCATAAAGGAAATTTAGAAAATCGTCCAACATACGATTGGCTTTTCTCCATCGTAGGAAGTACAGCAGATTCTCTTAAAACTTTTCTGCTGTGTGCGCACGTCTTTGGTGTGCATACAGCTGATCTGCCACAACTCAAGCATCATCAGCGATTCCCAAGGTTAGAGGAGTTGGGTGTTGCAGTGGGGGCATTTCCACTTGTTCTCGATAGCGCAGATCATGCAAGCTCTCGTATTGCATTTCGAGCAGACGTAGCTGATAACGACTTCTTCGAGGCAGTGGTGGCAGAGAAGCAGAAGTTTTGGCAACGGTGACATGTGTTAGTGGTATTTTTGTGTTGGAATTTAAAAGGCGTGAAGCAACGACTAGCCAGCGAGTGGTGAGAGGGTTCAGTGAAACAGATCCTTGTTCTAGAAGACGCTACTATTGTTGCATGCTAAGCGCTCAGTGATTTTATATAGGGGAATTGCGAATCGATTTTCTTCCGACAAGAGATGCATGCATGCAGAAACATTTGGCTGCGTATATCCAAACATAAAAAAGGGGGCGGTGGAGGGTAGAAGGCAATGCTTACTCTTCGATGGGGCAGTATAGGTCCAAGATTAGTTCTTCTTCGGCTGCTGTGGGATCGTGGGTTTTTTCGAGACCTTGATGGCTTCCATACTTGTATTTGCTGTTTTTCACCCATTCAACGAGCTTCTTCCATGATTCCAAGTAGCCGTGTTTCTCAAAGAATTCTGACTCTAGTTCCTCTTTCAAGTTGCATGTTGTAACGGCGTATAGTCCACCTTTGAACCGCTGAATCGTGATGTCTCCTTCTGGCTTGGTTTCGGGTTCTACACGGATCCAGAATTCGTAGCCATACTCATCTCGATCTGGCGAGGGATTCGGATTGTTGAAGCCAAATACTGGGTGTTTGTCAAGATCTTCCAGTAACTCCTTGGGTTCTGCCCACGCGCGCATCTTCTCCCATGCATCATGTTCAGGTTTCTGGCTGACCGCACGGACGCTTGCCACATGCATTGGTTCAAGCCTAACGACTCTTACTTTCATTTCTTTCATTATCGGCTCCTTCCGTTTTGTGTGTGCTTTCTGGATGTAATCTGCTCGTCGAGCTGTCTCAAGCTCTCTCCTTCTTCTTGATTTTGCGTAGGCATTGGCTACTGCTCTAAGAAACGCTGCGCCGTCATTGCTTATCTCGTAATGACCTTTACCCGTGTGATTTGCGACGCCTGCTTTCACAAGCATCCCTAGATGGTGGGCTAACGCGGTCTTCCCCAATCTTGTTGCTCTCTGAAGCTTGTTGAAGGTTTGTGGTTCTTTGAGTAAAGCTGAGAGTAGGAGCAATCTCTTTTTGTAAGCTATTGTTCCTAAGATGAAGGAGATGTCTCCTTGGGACTCAGCTAAGCTATTCAAAACATCGTCATCGGTGCAACTCAAGCAGACTCACATCCACTCTCCACAGTCGCTGTGTCACGTTTATAAATATTCCGATATCTACTGAATTACAGTTCTAATTTTACTGAACATACTCGTTGTGATTCGTTAACCGTAATTCTAGCCCGCGCTTTTTCTCATACGCTGGCTGAAGTCTTCTTTAATCTGTGGGTTGACCTCGTCGAGCAGAACCCAGATTTTCTCAAACTTTCGTTTTCTACTGGAATTTTCTTTTTCCATTCTCCAAGTTAGTTGTCCAATGTTTTGGTGGAGTAGATTCTTTCCTCTAAATTCGTTTAGAATCGACAGAATTCTTTCCTTAAATTCTTTATCAGTGAGCTGATCAACTAAATACTCACGTAGCGCAGATTCTACCAATAGTTTCAATCTCGGCATTTGACTTTCCACGACGATTTCTCTGAATTTCATTCATTGATCCTACGAGACAGAGATAAAGGCTTTGGCGATCATTGATTGCCAAGGCGAAGTCGAGTCCAATGTCCAATTCATAGGCCTCAGCACGCGCAGAGATCTAGACCGGTGCCCATTTTTCTGTGGCGCAGGCACTATCTGAGCTACTGATTTAGATTTCATAACAGTTTAGTTCACGTCTAACCCCCCAGTGATGTAGTGAGCGAGGGTTGGCAAACTGGGAAAAACTGCCATTACAGCGCCTCTATACATCTCCATCGCCTGGGGTTTGATCATCAGCTATCAGCTTTTCACCGAAACCGCGGTCTCCTCCGTCCTCACCTTGATAAGCAGCTTCTGGTCTTCAGGGAGTCACTTCCTAATTTCCAGCCTTGAGGTGATTGCGTTTATTCACGCTTTCGCGTGGGTTTTTGTCCTGTCTTCCGTGATCCCGTCAGTTATTCTTGGAAGAGGCAGAAGCGTGCTTCTCCAATTTATTTTGTGTTTGACCATAACACTAGCAGCATTCTCGATAGAACGTTTCTTGACGCTCGTGATGGGAGCGCCTCCAGCAACGCAAATGCAAGCAATCACCATGTTCTTCCAAAATCCAATCATCGCTACGTTATATCTGTGTGCACCGTATGTCTTTATGTTCTATCTCGACCTACGAGCAAAACAAATGAACGAGCTGCAAGGAAAGGCGCATGTGATAGAAACCGTATGTGTTAAAAAGACTCATCCACAGGAGCAGAAGACGGACGCTGTAGTGACAACCAAAAGTGGGGAGGAGAGCCTAGTTTTTCAAGATGAGGGTAAAGGGCACACATCCTTTCTTTTTGGAGCTTCCGTGGCATGCTTTCTCTTGGCAATCTTCACTTTCTGGTTTGGAAACCTCATCTCAAGCACAATCTTTTCGGTCACTCACAAGCTCATCTATGCGGCGATTCTTATAACTCTCGGAGAAACACTCTTCGGTTTAGGATACGCCTCGCGGAGCACGCAAAAGCAGATTTCTAGGGCTCCAGAAGAGCTCAATGTTCCATCCAACGCTGTTGCCTATAATGCTGAAGATACAAGAATTGCCTCCACAGGCTTCCTTGAAATGCCCACTAAGAAACCAGACGAACCATCCCTCAAAGCACCAGTTGTGCAAAATGAAAACTTGGTGCAACTCCAGATTCAAGAGCCTTGCGAGTTTAGATTACAGATTAAGAATTATGACGTAAGACACCCCAGAGACGTCATTGACAGTCAGTGCTAGCTAGAAACGTTCAAAAAAACCAGAAGCAGAGTTGGGTGTGAGACATCTTTTTATGTGATACCAGCAATGTCTCCAAAGAAGGCAGTGCCACTCCTTGAAGAAGAGAAGACTTGGAAAAACTAAACTGAAGGTTTCAACAATCGGTTTCGGAGGCATACCTATCATAGCCCTCTCCAAAAAACAAGCAGAAACGGTTGTAAGACACGCGTACGAAAGAGGGGTCAATTTCTTTGACACGGCCAGAGCGTATGGCGATAGTGAAGAAAAAATAGGTGCTGCACTAAAAGACGTCAGAGACGAAGTAATCCTGGCCACTAAAACGCATCAGAGGACTAGAGAGGACGCGGCTAGAGCAGGCCTTAATCAAAGCCTTAAAACCCTCCAAACCGATCGGATAGACCTTGTTCAACTCCACGGCATCGACAACGAAGAAACACTCAAAAAAGCGTTGACACCAGAAGGATCCTTAGCAGCTCTTGAGGAAGCGAGAGACCAGGGAAAAATTAGTTTCATTGGAGTCACCGGTCACAATCCTTTCATTCTCATTAAGGCCTTAAGAACAGGAAAATTCGACACAGTTCTTGTTCCGTTAAACGTTATTGATAGAAGGGCTACGGAGGAGTTAATCCCTCTAGCTAAAGAGCTGGGTGTAGGCGTCATCATAATGAAAGCGTTAGGAGGCTGTGGTGCTCCACTGCAGTATCCTCAATGGGGCGCTCGGTTTCTAGGTAAACCAGAACAGGACTGGCCTGACCCTTCGGAATTCGTTGCTCATTTTGGAAAAGAAGGACATGAAAGAGCCGAGCGTTCCCTGAAGTTTGTGTTAGCCCACACCATAAGCACAGTAATACCCGGGCTGCGTTCAACAGAAGAAATAGATTATGCAACTGAAGTTGCAGAAACCTTCACTGGCCTGACCAAAGAAGAAAAGAGATTCATTAGATTCCAAGAGCTGCCGCCAGACCCATTCTGCCGCGAATGTGGATTATGTGCACAATGTCCGGATGGTGTCGAAATAGAGAAGATTTTGAGGTGGGACATTTATCAGAGATTCTACGGCATCAAGAAATGGACCAGAGAACAATATCCAAAGCTACGGACAAAGGCGAACAGCTGTACCGAGTGTGGCATGTGCGAGGAAAAATGTCCCTATAATCTTCCTGTGATGGCAATGCTCAAGGGAGCGGAGAAGAGACTGGAGTAAGCGTGGCAAGTCTTTGACGGTTTACATTTCTACCGATTGGCACTTATTTAAAGGAACGAATCCATATTAGCTACTGTGGAAAGCATGGAAGCTGACGTTATTGCCACCGAAAAGATGCGGGCTCTCGAGATGAACGCTGAATATTTCGGCGTTTCACGTCTCCAACTAATGGAAAACGCGGGAGCCTCAATTGCTTCCGAAATTGCGGCCCGATTTCCCTCTAGGAAAACACAAGTTGTGGTTTTTTGCGGGCTCGGGGGAAATGGTGGGGACGGACTTGCAGCGACCCGCCATCTTCTCTCCGCAGGGTATCGAGTGAAGGTTGTAGTGGCTGGCAAAACTGCAGATATTAAGCTTGAAGAGACCCGCAAAAACTTAGCCGCTGTGCAGTCTTTACGGAGCCCGTTGCTAATCGTTGAAGTCACGGACTCATCTCAAATTCCGGAGATACAGGCAGACATCGCTGTTGATGCTCTGTTAGGCATTGGGTTAAAAGGTCCTTCAAGGCAGCCAATTTCACAGCTAATTAAGACAATAAATGAGTTGCCAGCCTTTCGTATATCTGTCGATATCCCCACAGGCTTAGACGCAGACTCTGGCGAGACTTTTGGTGAAGCGGTCAAGGCTGATTTGACGATAACATTCCACAGACCCAAGCCTGGATTGCTCAGAGCGAAGGATTATGTAGGCGAGTTAACGGTGAAGAATGTTGGATTGCCCAGAACTTTCGAAATGTTTGCTGGACCCGGTGACGTTTCTCTAGTTGTTAAGCCTCGACCGGCTGAGTCTCACAAAGGCGATTTCGGCAGCTTGTTAGTTGTCGGTGGAAGCGAGATCTATTCAGGTGCTCCTGCTCTCGTTGCCCTTTCAGCCCTTCGCACAGGAGTTGATTTAACTTACATTGCGGCTCCCAAACAGACTGCCGCTGCCATTTCTTCTATGACGCCAAATGTGATAACCATCAAACTTGAAGGCGCTCATCTTAACTCAGACAACGTGCCCAACGTACGAAGATATCTCGAGAAAACGACCGCTGCAGTCATTGGCCCAGGTCTCGGGCTTCACGAGGAGACCAGGGACGCTGTTAGCAAGCTTGTAGTTGCTGCAGACGAGATAGGCACACCTCTCCTGTTAGATGCTGACGGATTGAAAGCCTACGCCTCATCTAGGCCAACCCTTCAAACCTCTTTGGTCGTGACACCTCATGCCGGAGAGTACGCACTCTTGACTCACAAGAAATTACCATCCATACTCGATGAAAAGGTGGAAAGCGTAAAGAAAACGGCTGCGAAGCTTGGGGCAACAGTTTTACTCAAAGGAGCCACTGACATAGTTTCTGATGGAAAAAGAGTGAAGTTGAATTTTACTGGCAACCCAGGGATGACTGTAGGAGGAACTGGCGACGTCCTCGCAGGCATTATTGGAGGATTCATGGCCCAGCGGACTGACATCTTCGAGGCTGCCACAGCAGGAGCTTTCATAAGCGGCGCAGCAGGCGACTTCGTTGAAAGAGAAAAGGGGCATCACATTATGCCGACAGATTTGCTTGATTGGATTCCACAGCTCGCAGAAAATCCAATGTCGCATTTAAAGGTGCGGAATAATGCGCCGTGAAGGCCCCGACATTTTTGTGTACCACAGCAAGCAATGTGATCCACGCAAATGCTCTGCACTCAAGCTGAAACGCCATCATCTCGTTTGGATTGTACATCAAATCCGAGCATTGCCACGAGGAGCAATAATTCTGAATCCTTTCTCTGAAACGGCATTTTCCCCAGCGGACCGCGAGCGAATAGAGAGAAGGGGGATTATAGCATTGGACTTCAGTTGGAAACACACTGATGACATATCGAAATTACTCACTCTGCGGGGAACTTCACGTTGTCTGCCATATTTAATCGCCGCAAACCCTGTTAACTACGGAAAGCCTACCAAGCTCAGCACTGTCGAGGCTCTAGCTGCCGCCCTCCACATCGCTAACTTCAAGAAAGAAGCTCGAAGACTACTGTCGCTCTTTAAATGGGGTCCCACCTTTCTAAGCCTCAACCAAACATTGCTAGAGAGCTACGCACAAGCCACTGATAGCGGTGAAATTGTCGAGTTGCAGCAACAACATCTTGGTAGCAGCTGATAACTTTGCATAAGGGATAGGCTGCTTCCACAAACCTGTCTTGATAAAGATGTCACAAAACCAAAGCTGAAGTACCTGAATAATCATAATTTTTGCCATGAACACATACTACCTGTTGAGACATAGCAAAACAAATATTGATCCGTCTAAGCCCCCAAGTGAATGGACCCTCTCTGAGGACGGAAGAGCTTCCCTTCAAAGATTTGCTAGGAGACCATTATTTAGGGAAGTCAATTTTGTGTACTCTTCAACAGAGACTAAGGCTTATTCTACCGCCAAAATGATTGCATACTCACTTCAAAAAAAAGTTTCAAAAATGGTCAACTTCAACGAGCTGAACAGAAATAAGGGAGGTTTCATAAGTAAATACGAAAACGCACTGAGAGAAGCTTTCTCAAATATTCAAGAATCAAGAAACAACTGGGAACCTTGCCAAACGACACTAGAAAGGTTTAAAGAAGGCATAGAAATCCTCAACCAAAAACATGACCACAAGAAAATACTAGTTGTCTCTCACGGCATCGCGCTCACGCTGTATTTTGCGTTTTTAAAAGAGGAAATGGGCAACCTACTATCTAGATGGAAGAAATTAAGGTTTTTAGACTATGGTATTGTTAAGGACTCGAGAGTAGTTAGAGACATCATCGATTGACTTCGAGCGTAACCACTCGTTCATATCGAAATTCATGCACAAGCCATAAAAACGGAAGCGACGATTGCCTTTACCAACTGCAATAGAGCTGCAGGGATGGAGGATACCATGTGCGTCAAGTTAGAATCGTAATTCTTGTCCAAGTGCTAAATTCTTTCATTGCAGGTGTCCTTATGGTCATTTTACCGTTGATGATGAGAGAAAGAAACATAGACATTGTAACAATGGGTTTTGTGTTTGCAGTTATGCCTATAATCTTTCAGCTTGGAAGAATGTTTTTCGCCACAATCTCGGATTTTTGGGGAAGAAAGCCTTTCTTCATGTTGAATGGATGTTTAGGCGCTATTTCAAATTGGATCTACTATCTAGCTAAAACTCCATTGGAATTCCTTTTTGGAAAGGTTGTTGAGGGAGCTAATAATGGTTCTCTATGGGCAGTGAATAGAGCTTTCCTCCTCGAGAAAAGCGAGAGAAAATGGAGTGTCCTAGTCAATTTGAGAACAGCTAGTTATATCTCGTCTGCTGTGGGGAGCTTGTTGGCGGGTTTTCTCGTGGTTCTGCTTTTCTATGAAAATACATTGACTCTGTGTGCATTAATTGCAGTTGCTGTCATCCCATTGTCTTTGTTGCTAGTTGAAGAAAGGAAGAAGA
>JABAOC010003953.1_pt1 | contig 22788 bp, 23 predicted proteins | sample 7062161 | NCBI WGS metagenome assembly JABAOC01 (sample SAMN14538625, study PRJNA623070) | marine sediment metagenome | biome: marine biome [ENVO:00000428]; feature: marine pelagic biome [ENVO:01000023]; material: deep marine sediment [ENVO:00002113] | place: India: Gulf of Khambhat ... | reverse complement strand
TGAGGGTCCAATCAAAACATTCAAAATTGTCGTGAAACATCAGAAGGTTATAAATTTCTTGTTCTGAAAACTCAGGAAACTCCAGTAATCGCAGTCTTTCAACCGACCTCAAATGATTTGGTAGAGGGCTCGCCACTTCTGTCTCTCCCTTTCTTCTGAGTATGCCTCAGCGTCTATGCGGGCTTTCCTTCCCATCGCTTCCGCCTTCTCGGGGTGGTCGAGAAGATAAAGAACCGCGTCCCGGATCTGATCAGAATCCCCTGGGTCTACCAGAAGACCGTTCTCGCCGTCGCGGATGATTTCCGGGATTGCCCCGGTCTTTGTAGCAACGATAGGTCTTCCCGCTGCCATGGCCTCAAGAAGCGTGTTGGGACAACCTTCGGACAGCGAGGGTAGAACAAAGACATCCATTCGGTTCATGTAGGATTCGATCGATCTGTGAGGAACAGGCCCGGTGAGATGGACGTCCTTGGAACCAAAATGGGAGAGGTAGCGGTTCTGAATCTCCCGCTCCGCTTCCCGGAAATCCCCAACCACGAGCAAGGAACTCTTCCTGTCTCTTCTGATCTCATGAAACGCTTTCAACAGATAGGGCAATCCTTTGGATTGCTTGAAAAGACCTACAGCTCCAACGACACTTCCGTCCAGCCGCGCCAGTTCAACCGATCCCACGCTCCCATTTCCTAAGGAGACCGAATTAAATATGACTCGTGACTTGTTCATAACGGGAGTCAGGGTTTCGGCCTTGACGAGAAGGTCACCAGCTACCGCGGTAACACAGTCCGCCTGTTTCAGGGCTGTCTGGAGGAAGACAACCTTCTCAGGACTAAAAATGTGCTGGTTGATGTCGTTTCCCCGAATACTCACGATCAATTTCTTCTGATAGAGCCGCGCGAGTAGCGCAGCCACATAGCCAATGGGGTAGATGAAAAAGGCATGAAACAGGTCGAAATCGTATTTGAGATGGGCCCGCTCCAAGCTCTGATACATAAGCCGAATGGACGGAGATTCGTTGGAATCCCATAGTGTCATCCACGCAGGGGGTCGTTCCCGCCCGATCCGGATTCGATGGACGACCAGTCGGTCTTCGACGGTCATTTCCACAATCTCATCCAGAAGCCCTGGAGGCCCCTGCTCTTCGTAGAGGTTGAGAACGTGGACTTCCCACCCCATTTCAGAAACGAACCCTGCTACCCTTTGAACTGCCTGGGCAAGCCCTCCCCAGAACATAGGTGGGTATTCCTGGGTGGTCATGCAAACCCGTGGTCGAGCTTTTGCTTTGCTCATTGTCTCCTCAGTTCGACCAGGTTGTCCGAATGAAGTACCAGAGGCATCTCCGCCCTGAATGGCTCGGCTCGGTCAACACCCGAATTCTGACCGAAGTACCGAGAAACCGCCTCGACTTGTGGCACGATGAACGATTCCTGGGAACGATGGCACCGAAGGGCCTCCATTTTCTTCCCATAGACTGCGGTAATGTCCAGAACAAATTGGGGGGTGAAACCATATCCCGAGCTAAAAGGGTGAAAGTACAAGAGGTTTCGACATTTCCACGGGGGCGCGTCTGTCTCAGTGCGCGCCCCTGACAGGAAAAAAGCCCTGCGAACGAGATCGTGCGCGCCCCGATGGTCAGGATGACCATCCAGCGCCCAATGGGTAATCAAATAGTCGGGCCGAACCTCCCGAATCAAGGAAACCACCCGAAGAGAGTCCGTCTCATTGTCGGTGATCTGCCGCCCAGGAATATCAAAAAAGTGAATCTCGGCCGCGAGAACCCGGGCCGCCGCCTCAGCTTCGCCCCTCCGTGTCTCTCTATCGGCATACTTGGAGGTCTCGCCATTTGAGAGATGGAGAATATGCTTCGATATCCCCTCGCCGGCAAGGAGCCCACCGCAGCCAATTTCAACATCATCCGGATGAGCACCAATGGCAAGTATCTTCATAAAAAAGGCCTTTCCTAGACGATTACGTTCTTGGCAGGAGCTCTCCAAGTTTTCTCATTATTAACAAAGGCAAGAGAAGAATGAACACAGGGTGTCACAACAGATTACCCCTTTACCCTTTGTCCTTCAGCCTCTATCCGGGATCTTTCCCCCTCAGCCCTTTTGAGTTCATTTGTGAGATCGAAGTCCGTCGGCGAATCATCTCCGAAAAAAGGCCCACCTGCGATCCTACCCACTTCAAAATAGCCCTGGTCTCTGGGCTTTCCACGAGTCTATCCCGGGTCTTCTTCGCATACTGTTCTTGGGAACCCCCCGATTTGTAAAACATACATTCCCCGAAGATCGACTCTCCATAGGGGACATCCACATCGAGCTCGTCGATCCGATAGGACCCCACAACGCCGTCCTCGCTGTTGAAATCGATGCGATTGAGGCTTGCCATTTTTCCGCTTCTGACCAGAGATTCACCTGAGACGAAGAGCCGCAAGGTTCCCGGAGATTCTGAATTCCCGGAAAGTCGAACAATTTCTCCTTTTTTCCCATCTATCCGCGGGAGTGTAGCCGGGATTTTTCGGACCCATGGTTTCTCAAAACCTGGCTTTCTCTTGATTGTTGGAGGCTTAAGCCATTCGATTGCGACTGCTCCATTGTGGATCACACATACTTTCCGGGAACTCAGAGGGCGTTGCGTCTGAGGGTGATTCTTTAATCGCTCACAGAGTTTCTCCACATGGATCCGCTTCCCGATGCCCTTTGGCTTGAGGCCCCGGAAAACTGAAAACCCCCGACCCATGGAAACAACCCCATCGATCACATCGGCCATCTCGGCCAAACTCTCGATCTCTGCAAACCGAAGCGCCTCCTGCGGATCCATGGGCTGATTCCGGAATCCCTGGGCATAACCGTAACGGCGTTTCGTATCGAAGCCGAAGATGTTGAGATGACCCTGGTCGTAGGTTATCAAATGGGACGATTCGAACATTTGACGCATATAGAATTTGCCACCCATGCCGTAGCCACCATAGCTTCCTGACCGTTCTCCCGGCCGGGCCAATCTCCCCCAGGGTTTAAAGCCCCTTTCAATTTCCCCCAGTGTCATCCCAACAAAGTCGATACACTCAAAAACCGGGGGTGTCGTCGCCCGGATATCGGTGAAACGAAGAAAAATAACCTCTGACTTGGATGTAAAACCGGCAGCGAGCGTAGCATCCATTCCGTTCTTCAACCACTCTGCCAGTCCCTGTTCGTGGGTGGTAAATTCCCTTCCAATCAGATCGAGAAAGCCATCATCAATGACATTTTTCTCGGGGAGAATTTCAATGGCTAACATGTCAGGGTTTCCGAAGGGTCCCACACGACTAGCCCTTGACCGCTCCGAGCAGAATGCCTTCTGTGAAATACCTCTGCCCGGCAATGTAAACGATCAGAATGGGAACAAGAGCAATGACAGTGGCAGCCATGAGGAGGGTCATATCGACGCTATATTGGTCCTGGAAGAGCTTCAGAGCCACCGAAAGGGGCATCATTTGCGGATTGTCAATAATAACCAATGGCCAGACAAACATCCGCCACGACCCCATAAACGTGAAAATCACGAGGGTGACAATCGCGGGCTTCGACAGGGGAATGATGATTCGCCACCAGATTCCCAAGGAACTGCATCCATCGATCCGAGCTGCGTCCTCCAGATCGCGGGGGATAGACATGAAGAATTGCCTCAACATAAAAGTCCCATAGGCGGTAAAAAGCCCCGGAGCGATTAGAGAAACGTATGAGTCTACCCCCATGGGAGTCCCGACAAACCAATCGCTTAGGTAGAGGGGCGTCGTGAAATAGGTTGTATGAAACAACCCATTGAGGATTTCAGGTATTTTCCTGAAAAGGATGAAGAGAGGGATAAGGGTGACGGTCTCTGGGATCATCATGGTTCCAAGATAGGCGAGAAACAGCTTGTCTCTTCCTGGGAACTCCAGGCGAGCGAAAGCAAAGGCAGCCAAACTGCTCGTCAGGACCTTACCGAAAGTGATAGCGAAGGCAATAATCAGCGTATTGAGGTACGCCCTGCCGAGATTCCCAACATGCCAAGCCTCTGGGTAGTTTCGAGCTCTGAAATAGTGCTTATCCTGGCTGACAATTTCGTGTGATGGGACGGTTCTCAACCTTCCCACTGTCCAATCTGGCCGAATCTCCCTTATCCTGGCCGTCTTACCATCGTCGCTCAGCATCTTGACCCGTTCCAGACCGTCGGCCGTTTTGAGATAGGAGAAAACCCTCCGGGGGAGGAGGTGCAGCTCCTTCGTCATCACGTCGTCTCTTTCCTTGAAAGAGGTCGAAATCATCCACAGAAAGGGCCCAACCATCGTCAAGCTAATAAGAACCAAAACAACGTACGAAGTCAGCGTCCGTATGAGATCCCTTTGTCTCTTACGTTTTTTGGCAAGTTCAAGTTCATTCACCATCTAAGGCCTACCGATCTTTCCCCTCGTCTGAATCCTTCAGTAATGAACCCGTCTGCCGCCGTAGCGCCAATTAATGAGGGTGACACAAAAAACAAGCAAGAACAGAAACCATGAGACCGCCGCCGCGTAGCCCATCCGTTGTTCTTCAAAGGCCTGGGTAAAAATATGATAACTGATGGTCGTCGTCGCTCCAGGTGGTGGCCCTCCTCCAGTCATCACGATGACCTGATCGAATCCTCCCTGAAACCCCTCGATAACACTCATAATAAAAATGAAAAAACTGGTGGGCGCCAACATCGGAATCGTGATGTAACGAAACTTTCCCCAGGCTCCCACGCCATCGATATTCGCAACCTCATACAGACTGGGGTCGATGCCCTGAAGGCCTGCCAGATACAGAATCATGCTTTTCCCACCGGCTCCTGCCCATAAGCCCATGATAATGAGGGCCGGTTTAGCCCAGAATCGATCGCTGAGCCAGGCAGGACCCTTCACCCCGCTCAGGAAATAGACAATTTTGTTGAAGAGGCCGAAATCCGGGTTGTAGATCCAAACCCAGAGAACATAGAGTGCCACACCAACCGAGATATGGGGAAGAAAATAGACTGTCCTGAAGGCCACGATACCTTTCAGTTTCTGGTTTACCAGCATGGCCATGCCAAGGGAGAGCATCATGCCAAAGGGGATCCCGAGCATCAGGAAGACGGTATTGTAGAAGTAATACCAAAACTCCCTGCTGGTGAGGAGGCGGATGAAGTTCGAGAACCCGATGAAACGCGCATCCTGCATCAGGTCCCATGAATAGAAAGCGAGTACAAAGGAGGCAACCACCGGGAGAAAGGTAAAAGCAGCAAAACCCAGAAAGTTGGGCATTAAAAAGGCATACCCTTCTAAGGTCTGCCGCAACCCCTTCTGCCGATGAATGTTTCGGTTCTTTTGGGCCGGCCCTGGCATCCCCTACGAGCTCGTCTCCTCCTTTTCCGTTCTGACCTCTTCAATCAGCGCATTGACATCCTGCTCGATCCTCCTGCTAGCCTCATCCACCGTGAATTTCCCTTCCATGAGATATTGGAAGTTCGTTCTGAAGACCTTGTCCAGCCGCTTGTACCGGGGAAAACGAGGAACGAACACTTTATTTGGGGTCCGGATCAGGTCTAGAAAATAGACATTGTGCTCCGGCGGGCTGGTTTCCAAAAATGCGGGGCTCTCGGCAACGGATCTGCGGGCCGGAACGAATCGACCGGTTTCCGCCATATTCGCGGATGCCTCTCTGCCAGTGAAAAACTTCAGAAATCGCCAAGACTCCTCAGGAAGCTCCGTTTTATTCGAAATCACCCAAGGATTGAAGCCACCTACAACCAGAGCCCTCGGCTCTTTCCCCGGCCACTTCGGGACAGGACCCACGTCCCAATCGAAGGGAAGACTCTGCCTGAATCCCGTCACGTCCCCCCGCATGAGCATCACCATGGCCACCTTCTGGGCCGCCCAAACATTCTGATCGGCCCGAAACTCGGGTGGCGGAACGACCTTGTGCTTGACGATGAGATCATAGAGAAGCTGGATGACGGCCCTCCCTTCAGGACTGTTAAAGGTGCACTTGCTGTTGTCTTCGTTGAGAATCGTGGCTCCGCTCTGTCCAGCCAAGAGCTCGATCACCCCCATCTTCACTTTGACATAAACCCCATACTGGTCAATTCGGCCGTCCCCATCGAGGTCTTTGGTCAGTTTTTTGGCCATTTCCAGAAGCGTATCCCAAGTCCAGGATTCGTCCGGATAAGGAAGACCAGCCTCATCGAACAATCCACGATTGTAGTAGATCGCCCACCCGGCGATGTCGACCGGCAGTCCGTATACGCGGCCATCCTCACCCCTTCCCCCCATGAGTGCCTCAGGATAGAAGTCATCCGGATCGATTTCATCCTTATCCTTTGCAATGTATTCATCCAGCGGGAGAAGAGCCCCTTTTTCCATAAATTGCGGAAAATAGCTATTGGCCAGACGCATCACATCTAACTTGCTTCCAGCAGCAAACATGGTAAGGATTTTTCGATGGTAGGCATCCCATGGAAGCATCATGAGTTCAACTTTGATGTCGGGATTCCTCTTCTCGAACTCATCCACCACATCCTGGTAGACCTTGTTTGAGGCGGGGGAACCCCACGTGGTGAACCGAATTGTTTTCTGTTCCGTGACTTTCTCCTCTTTCTGACAACCCATCATTGTGGAGAAAGCAAAAACCAAAGAAATGACGACACATCCACCGACTAACCGACTCCATCTTCTTTTCATTGGATAACCCTCCCTGTCTCCTTGTCAAAAATATGAACGAGATCCATATCAATATGCACCCCAACGACCGAATCCTCTCGAGCCGATGTCTTTGGGGTGACCTTTGCCACGAGGGAAATTTGTCCAACGGTCAGGTAAAGGATCATCTCCGACCCCATCGGTTCAACGAAATCCACTTTGGCCGAAAAACAGTTATCCGAGATGGGATCGATGCAATACATCCGATCCTGGATATGTTCCGGGCGGATTCCAAAAATCACTTCCTTCCCAACCAGCTCATCGCACATGGGGCAGCGGCCTTCAGGAATCTTCACCTTGAAGTTTGTCGCATCGATAAAAGGGTTGCCGTCCTCCTGGATGATTTTTGCCTCCACAAAATTCATACTCGGACTACCAATAAAACCCGCGACAAAAAGATTTGCCGGCCTCTCATAGATCTCCATTGGGGTGCCTATCTGCTGTGTCACGCCGTCTTTCATGACCACAATCCGATCCCCCATGGTCATGGCCTCAACCTGATCATGGGTCACGTAGATCATGGTTGCTCCCAAGCGATTGTGGAGTTTGGTGATCTCCATCCTCATGTGGAGTCTGAGCTTCGCATCGAGGTTGGACAGGGGCTCATCAAAAAGAAAAACCTCGGGTTTTCTAACAATAGCCCTTCCCACAGCCACTCTCTGTCGTTGCCCGCCAGAGAGCTGCTTGGGCTTTCTGTGAAGAAGCTCCTCGATCCCGAGGATGGTTGCGGCGTCCCTGACCCGACGATCGATCTCATCTTTGGGAAACCCGCGCCTCTTCAGGGCGAAGGCCAGATTACTGTACACGTCCATATGAGGATAGAGGGCATAGTTTTGAAAGACCATGGCGATGTTTCGATTTTTCGGTGCGACGGTGTTCACCAAGCGGTCGCCAATGTAGATACTCCCGTCTGTGATGTCTTCGAGCCCTGCAACCATTCTGAGAGTAGTAGACTTCCCGCATCCCGAGGGCCCCACCAACACGATAAACTCACGATCCTCCACCTCGAGATTGAAATCGGAAACCGCCAAGGTCTGGTCGAACACCTTGCTCACATGTTCAAAAAGAACCCGCGACATGCTCGTATTCCCTTGCCACTGGTTTCTGTGAATCGGCCAGAGTTAATCCAGCGTGTTTTTTACGAGCTTATTATATGCCTTCTTTCGATGAAAGCCAAATCCAAGAAAAAACTCTTTCATCCCCGGAATCAACCCAGGAAAATTGGCTGATCGGCACCAGAAAAACAGAAATCGACTGATCCTTTCGACAAACACGAAGTACCGATTCGGTGGTAGTTTGATCAATAATCTGACCAAAGGTAACAGAATCGGAATCTGGGTGACCAGGGCAAAAAACTTCTGAAGGTTCTCAATCTTGTCCTTGTCTTTGAGATTGAGTGAGATACCTGTGAATGAATCGGCATATTCGTAACGAATCCTGGGCGTCTTTATGTAGCCTTCGTCCAAAGCATATTGGCCGAGCTGAGTGCCCGGATAGGGGAGAAAGGTATAGGCAAATGTGTAACTCGGTTTTAGCCTGACATTGAGCCTCAGTGTCTCCAAGGCCATCTCCAGATTCTCTCCAGGCAGTCCCAGCAGATTAGACGTGCTAAACGGGATCCGCCATTTGCGAAGCAGAGCGCTCGTTTTGATAAAGGCTTCATCCGTCAGGCGCTTCTTCAAGACGTCATTCCGGTACGCCTGATTCCCCGTTTCCACGCCGAGTTTGACCCAACTGCAGTTACCTTCTTTTAGAGCCACAATCGTCTCTTCATCTGCCAAGTCCGCTCTCAGACTGCACCGGAAGGGAAGCCTTACCTCCCTCCTGTAGTATTCCAGAAAGGACATGAGCCATTTCTTATTGAGGTTAAAGGTGCCGTCCCAGAACAGTATGATCTTGGTAGGATAGCGAGCCTGAACCGCTTTGATTTCCTCAATAACCTTTTCGGGGCAACGGTTTCTGTAGCGCGGTCGATTAACGTGCATGTCTTTCCAGGCATGATTAAAACAAAAGGTGCAATCAAAGGGACACTCTCGGAGGGTGATAAAATGTTTGGTCGGATTATTCGCAATGATTTTGTGGTCCCGGTAGAGTTCCCGGTCCGGAAAGGGGAAATCGTCAAAATCGGTGATGAGCATCCCCTGAGAATTCTTCTCGATTCTCCCGTTCCTCTTAATCCAGAGGTTTTGAATCCCCTTTAAGGGCTCTCTACGGTCAATTCGGTTCAGTAACTCTGCCATGGGAATTTCACCCTGGCCCCGGCAGATCATGTCCACGGCAGGATGCTCAACGATCTCGGGATAGAACGTGGGGTGTGGTCCGCCAAAAATCACCAAGGGGCGATGGGCCCTCATCCCACGAGCCATTCGAGCAAATCTGAGGAGCTTTTCCTCCAGCCCAGTTGAGCAAGCAAAGCCGACAACGTCTGGGTGCTCCTTGTTCAGGAGACCAAGAAACTCGTGCTCCTGTCCTGGAATAAAAACGCCTGTCTCATGCCCCTGAGACTTTAGATAGGAAGAAACAGACATGACACCCAGCATTTCCATAAGGTCGTGTTGTACAAAGAGAACCTTTGCCATTGTTACTCGCTCGTACCTCCCCTATACCTTCAGTGAGAAGCTATTTTCGCTGGGGTTGCCTCTCAAGGCAATGTGATTTTCCTTCGCGTGAAAATGCCAGGAGACCATCGATGCTGAGGAGGGAAAACAACTATTTCCACAACCAATTATTCTATCAATCTATGGTTTATCCTGTCAATTGATCCCCCCGACGACAACTGAATCAAGTGCTCCAGCAGGTAGCCCTCTAGGCGAGGCAGGAGATGAGGCTCGAGGGATGTCCGGTTTGGGGTTTTTTCCTTCTAAGGAATGATCTTTTGACAGGTGCCCGTCAGGCTCTCCCAGACTTGTTCAGGTGTCTCGCATGCCAAGAGCCTCTTCCGGGCCTCTTCATCCTGAAAGGCCTCGATAAGACCTGACAGGAGCTGGAGATAAAACGCGCTGGCCGCCGATGGGATGACGATGAAAAAAATGATGTGCGTAAGGCCCCCATCGGGTGCTCCAAAGTCGAGCCCCTCCCGATTTAGCCCCAAAGAGAAGGTGAGTCCTCCACCCTCTACACCTCGTACGTGAGGGAAGGCCAGGCCATGATTCACAGCGGTGGCCATGATAGCCTCCCTTTTAAGTGCAGCCTTCAAGAGACCCTCGGGATTCTCCACAAAGCCTTCATTGGCCATCAAATGAACGAGCTCGGAAAGGACGCTATCCCTAGTGCCGGCTTTCAAATCCGGGATCATCAGTGACTGACTGGAGAAACGAGCAACGCCGGACCTCGGTCTCCCTATAGGGCCAACGCTTTTGATCTGTCGAGGAGCTCCACGCTGGCTGTAGAGGATTCTGGAACAACTCGGACACTGGTAGATCTTCTCGGAGGTCTCAATCTCATATGTCTGAGAGGTAGGAAGGGCCACGCCGCATGCAGAACAAACACCGTGGATAACCGGTACGATGACAGTCAGATCCCGCTTCCTCAGGCGTTGACAGAGGGAGCTCATCTCTGGGGGAAGATTTTCGATCAACTCTTGAATCGACTTTTCAATCTCCTCGGAACGCGCATCCAGCCCCAATGACTGTTGCTCTGACTGCGCGAAATAGAGTTCCTGTAGCTGGGTCAACTGACTCAAAAACCGCTTCATAGAATTCTGTCTCTGTTAAGCCTCCGAGTTATCTATTCAAAAATGACAATTTTTGCATTTCAAATGCGATACCCTTTCAGGCCGCTCGGAGAGAATCACGCAAGGGCCTCGGCGACTCGTCGGGCCTGTGCCAACAACGCCTCATCTCCCATCCAAGGACCAACCAGCTGAAGCCCCATGGGCAGCCCCTTTCGTGACACTCCTGAAGGGATACTCACGGCGGGAAGGCCCGCATAAGTCCATGGGAGGTTCATGACCGGATCCCCGGTACTGGCCAGACCCTGAGGGGCAGAGCCAACTGCCGCAGGGGCTAAAAGCACGGAAAAATCATTTTGCTCCATCTCATTCATGAAAACTCCCCGAAGTTTTTCACGATCCCCACGGCAGACTTCAAGAAAATCCGAATCAATGGCCTGCCCTCGCCGGATGAGCTCGGCCGTCTTCTCATGGTAACTTTCCGAATAGGTGCCAAACCAATCCCGGTGCACCATCGCGGCCTCAGCCGCGACGAGTGCGTTGTGTCGTTCTGCAATCTCCTCAAAGTCTCTCAACATCTCAATCGCTCTGATATCAAACCCAGACTCCGACAGTCGTTCACAAACGTCGCGGAAATGGCGCATCCCCTCTTCACTTGCCTTCTCCAGGTACGGCCCCTCTGGTATTGCAAAAACCAGTGAGGATGGCTCTCGCTTCTCCTTCCAGTCTTGGCAGATGATAGAGGCAACCAGCATAGCACCCTCAACATCTGCCGTGAAAAAACCCACCTGATCGAGGGAGGGCGCAAGTGGAATCACCCCATCCAGGGGAATTCGGCCGTGGCTCGGTTTGAACCCGACGACTCCGCAGTAGGAAGCTGGCCGAAGAACAGAACCAATTGTCTGCGTTCCCAGTGATAAAGGACAAAGTCCCGAGGCCACGGCGGCGGCTGAACCGCTACTCGACCCACCAGGGGTATGCTCCAGATTATGAGGATTACGGGTCGGACCAGGTGCAAAGTACGCAAACTCTGTTGTTACCGTCTTTCCCAGCACGATGGCTCCCGCAGACTTCAGAATACTCACGCACCTCGCCTCAGGTCCGCTGAGGACATCAGGGGGCAGTCGACTACCCGCACGGGTGGGGAACCCCTCAACATGGAATATATCCTTTACACCCACTGGGATTCCGAAGAGCAGGGGACGGGAGAATGGATCCTCATATTTTGATTCAAGTTGAGCAAGGTCTCGCCGAATAAGCTCAAAACGATCCGTGACTTCTGGAACAAAGGCTTTCACCACAGGGTCCCGGTCGACGAAAAGACCCTCCAGCTTTTTGAGATAATCGCGAGCTGAGAATCGATTGTTTCGAAAGCTGTCTGAAAGCTCTGTCAGGCGGTCTGGATTCTTCTCTGCCTCTGATCCAATCCTCATTTAAGTTGCTCCGGGCTTAAATCGAAGCCCCTCGAAGCGTCAAGCGTGATCATCAAATGTTTGAGGCCTTGCCTGAGAAAGCGCGATGGAAAGGAACTCATGGGAGATAACTCAAATGGTAAACGTCGGAAATCTTATCAGATCCCCTGTGGATTATACTTAAAATCGCCTGCCACAATTGAGGCATTTCCATTGGCGAACAAGCCGCTTTATGATGCCATCCCAGAAGTAGTCAAGATCGACACAACCGCCACATTTATCACATCGATGCGGCTTTCGGCTTACCAGCTCTTCGAAGGCCTGTCGCTTCTCAACCGCCGCTTGTCTGCGTTCAAATACCTCTGAAAAATCCGTGATTTTTACCTTCATTTCTCATTCTTCCCATTGAGAATTGTGGCAGACAAACAGATCCTTCGATGCGTTCTATTATACTCGACCCATATGGAAATTGTAAACACCATTCTGGATTTTTGACCTTTCTCACGGACACCATCTCCCCAAAACTCGCTTGTACGGCCTCTCGGAAATGTCCGGTAATTTGAAAAAGTGATTGATTTGATCGATTAATCCTTATATGATGCAAAACGTTTGCCGGATCGTCAGAGAATTGACCGAGGAGATTTCATGATCGATCTCGAAAATGCCCTAAAGTTTCCCACAACGGACAAAGAATGGAAACGAAAGATTCTGATCGGGGGGGTCTTAAACATCGCTCCCATCATTATCAATTTCTTCCCCATCGGATACGCCTATCGCATCTTCCAAAAGGCATTAAAAAGGCAGAAGATCGCCCTCGTAGAATGGGATAATTGGGCAGACCTCTTTATCCAGGGGCTTATCGTGTTTCTTATTGGTCTCCTCTACAATATTGCCTCCTTGATCCTGTTTGCAATCCATCCCATTCTCGGAATCTTGGCGTTTATTGCCGCAGCGCTTCTCTTTCCCATGGCTTTAGCTCAGTATGCCATGAGTGGAAACTTCTCTCAGGCCTTTCAACTCAGGGATATCTGGGGAAGAATTCGGAAGGCAGGGAGCGATTATTTCGTGGCATGGCTGGTGATGGCCGGCATTTTTCTGATTCTTTGGATGATTATTGCCGCAATACCAATCTTGGGATGGGTCATCTCGGCCATTCTTGGATTTTATACATGTCTTGTCTTTGCAGTTCTTTTCGGCGAGATCTGTTCAAGACAACAGCCGCCACCTGAAGATTCTCGTAAAGGGTCGACCAAAAGAAGCAGATCGACGCCTCGCCGGCGCTCCGAGTCATGATCGATCGAATCCCGGCTGCGATAAAAGGCGATCACTCAGAGCCGATTCGTATCACTTCATATTCCTTTTTCCCACCGGGTGCTTGAACTGTCGCCACATCCCCCGGGGTTTTTCCAATGAGTGCCCTGCCGATGGGCGAGGTCACGGACACCCTATTTTTCTTGATGTCCGATTCGTGGGGTCCAACCAGCCTGTATTGCACGCGTCCTCCGGTTTCCAGATTCTCTAAAAGAACGACGGAACCAAAGACGACTCTATCTTCGGGGAGTTTTACGATGTCTACGATATCAGACTCTCCCAGTCTATTCTCTAACTCCCTGATCTTTGCCTCAATCTGACCCTGTTTTTCCTTGGCAGCATGATACTCGGCATTCTCTGTGAGGTCTCCATGCTCTCGGGCGGCCTCGATCTCTCGCATGATCTGGGGCCTCCGCACACTTCTCACGTATTCGAGTTCTTTGACCAGTTCGTTGTATCCCTCACGCGTAATTGGAACTCTCGTCATCGCTCGCCTCCGGGAACAAAAGCGTTGAAAGAAAAGGCAAGGACGATGGGCACCGCCTTGCCTAAACCTCAAACACTCATTAGATTAACAGAGAAAATCGTGCGAATCAAGGGATTCCTTCTCTTTGGAGTTTCCTGAGTTTGATGGACGTTCATGTCCCTGAGGGACGTTTGCGGAAACGCTGGGGGACCTATCGATGGCGAGCAGGAAGGGGAAACCCTCGCCTTCAGAGCGGGGAATCCCGCCCCCGGCGGGAGAGAGGGTCAACGTGAGAGCAAGGGCGCGAAGGGATATGAGGGGCCCATCAACAGATTCAGAATTGTCGTGAAACATCAGAAGGTTAGAAATTCCTTGCCTTGAAAACTCAGGAAACTCCACATTTCTTCTATCTCACCCCTATACTGCTGATTTGCCCTCCTCAGAGAATCCTGGAACCCTCCGAGCTTTGTATTATGAAACATCTCGCGATTCCACCGGGGTTTTGAAAATGCTTCATTCCGTTGAGCCTAGAAGTCATGGACCCGGCCTTGGTGAATCGAGCTAGGGCCAAATCGCTGACTTCTGGTGTCAAAAAAGACCGCTCCTCAATGCATGGGGAGTGAGTTTCTCAAAAACCCTTTTTCACCTGTCCAAAAACCCTTTCCTCGATTTGTTTGCGGAAGGAGCCCTGGTGCCATCCCAGCAGAAGATTCCCGGATGCATCGTGATTGGATCCCAAAAATCGGTTGGTATCTTTCTTGCTTCACGCTGTGACGTACCCAAAGGAGGGCGAGCTATGGTCGACGCAGAGAGACCGACCGGATTTAACTCCGAGGATCTGCTGACGGCCGTCTTTGAGGCAATGCCGCTAGCCATGCTTCTTGTCGAGAGTAGCCTGATAATTCGATGGGCCAGTAAAAAAGGCGCGATCCTCTTTGGGTGTGAACAAGAAACTCTGGTGGGCCAATCGATAAGGCCGAATCAGAACGGCCACTGGACCCTAGTTGACGGCCACGATTTCCATGAGAAAATCCGGAACCTCTTCCGCAGTGGCGATTCGATCACAGGGGAGGAACAGATCATCAGCCTCTATTCTAATGGTAAGAGAATCGAACGACACATTCGAATGAATGCATCTCTCCTCGAGTCTGCTGATACACCACTGGTCCTCATGGCTATTGAGGACATCACACCCCTAAAGGAATTGGAAGAGAAAAGCAAGGAAACAGAGAGACTGAGCCTGAGCATTCAGATGATTCGCAACGCCATCCACGACTTGAATCAACCCCTCTCTGCTTTAGTTGGTAACCTCGACCTCCTCGAACAGCATCTCAGTGTGGACGCCCCCCTGAGGGCACGCGTCGAAAAAATTCTGGAAAGCGCAAACGGCGTGACCGAAGTTGTTCGCCGCTTACAAATGATCGTCCATGCCCCGAAAAAGCGTGAGGTTCTGAGGGCAGGCACTACCCGCCCCATGGCATATGGACGTATTGATCGAGGAGCCGGTCATGATAGCCCTTGATGAACTTTTCGTGTTCCCTCTCCCACCGGGAAAGCATGAGCAGGGCCTTTTTTAACTTCCCTTTCGCCCTTTGGGCAAGTTTCTGATAAAAATCAACAAAATCCCTCTCGATCAGATAGGCCATCCGCAGAACGGTGCATGCCGGAATCATCGACTCGAGGACTGTCTGATCCAGCTTTTCTGAGTCGGCCCGCTGGCTGAAAAAACTCCCAGGTCCGGTACCGAGATCCTCTTTCGTCGAAAAATCTTGGCCCCTTTCAAGACCAACAATCAGTTCTTTAATGAATTCGATATGTTTTTCCTCTTCGGATGCAAGTCGTTCCAATATTTCCACCACTCCTCCGTGACTGAACTTTTTGGAATTTTCTCGAAAGAAATCCCTTCCCGTCTCCTCCATCCGGAGAGCATACCTCAAAAGCTTGCCTATATCGGTTGATGGTTCCACTGTTCTCTCCTCTCATCTCGCAACCGGGGTTGTAGTCTAATAGGAAAAGTTCTTGCTGACATCCCTGTCTTCAACCTGAATCCTACCGTGGTTCAACACGATGCGCTCGAGAAGACTTCGATCCATGTTACCCCCAGAAATCACGACAACGACGTTCCTTTTTCTGACACCGCGGACCAGCCCTTGTTGAATGGCAGTGACCCCTACGGCTCCGGAGGGCTCCACCACCTGCCTCTCGCTCGAGAGAACCCAATGGATCGTGTTCGGCAAAAATTCCTCATCGGCAAGTACGATGTCATCCACGTATTCCTTCACGAGCTTCAGCGTAATTGGGTCGATCTTACCAGCCAATCCTTCGGCCAGAGTTGGAAGAACGGGCACAGAAACCATCTCTCCTGCCTTAAAGCAGTGATACATGGTGCAGGCTTGAGTCGATTGAACTCCGATCACTTGGATTTCTGGGTTAATTGCCTTAGCGGCAACCGCGATCCCGGAGATCAGACCCCCACCGCCCACCGGGACCAGAATCATTTCTGTCTCCGGAAACAGCTCCAGTATTTCCAGGGCAATGGTCCCTTGCCCGGCCATCACTTCGAAATCCTCAAATGCCGGGATGTAGGTCATGCCCGTACGATCGATGAGTTCGGTACAGTGGGCATGAGCCTCGTCATAGTTCTCGCCGAATCGTATGACCCTGGCGCCAAGCCGTTCCGTCCTCTCAACTTTTATCTGGGGCGTTGGCATCGGCATAACAACAGTAGCCGATATGCGCAGCAGACGTGCGCCAAAAGCCATACCCTGGGCGTGGTTTCCGGTGGATGCTGTAATGACCCCTTTGGAGAGTTCTTCCTGCTTGATAGAACGCATTTTATGAATCGCGCCTCGGATTTTAAATGAACCCGTTTTCTGAAGACTCTCCCACTTGAAGTAGATCCTGGCTCCGGAAGTCTCACTCAGTTCATGACTGAGAGTGATAGGGGTCGCAATGGCGATTCCCCGGAGATTCTCCCTCGCCTGGTAGACTCGCTGAAGGTTCAGATTCATGGCCCTAAGAGGCCCTCACTCTGTTTTCTCGACGATCTGTGAAACAAGCCAATCATAGGGTGAATATATAGAATATAAATGAACTTTTTGTTTGAATCCAGGAGGCGATCCGTCATACACCGGGTGATTACTCCGTGCTTAATCTCAAAAAATCTCCGTCTTCTCCTCCTCCTTGGCCATTGAAACCTCGGCCAGATTCCGTATATCGAGGTTAATTGACAGATACACCTCACAAAACGGTCATCATGCGTTCGCTTCTCAATTCTAGCGTGGATGCAACCTAGCCCGACTCTCCCACCCACTTCGAGGCAGAATCCTACCAATCGCGGAACGTTCGTAGTTGGCACGCTCGTTGCTATTCAACGGCTTCAGCAGAGATTCCCGCAGACAAGACTCGTCTCGTTACTTCTAGACCACAATCAGGATTTTTAGTTCAGTAGATGCAACTTGCAGAGATCTCCCAGTTACCCAGAATGATTCTCAGAGAGCGAAGTCCATTGGCACTTCACTCTCACCGCAGCCGACTCTTCCGAGTCCTGTGGCCTGTCACTCACTACCTGATCACAAACCTATTCGGTACTCTCGGCTATATCTATTTTCATCTTCTGAACAGCACAATCGTTATTCGTAAGGAGAATATCCCTCACCAGTCTGGCACGTTGCTGCTGTCCAATCACCAGAGTATGATCGATAGTTTCTTGGTGGGGCTGTGTGCCTACTACCCTGTTTCTCTGATTCGGCCTTCTGTTATGCCGTGGAATCCGGCCGCTGAGGAGAATTTCTATCGCAATCGCGTCTTGGCGTGGTTGGCAGACAACTGGAAATGCATTCCAATTAAGAGAGGGAGAAAAGACCTGAGAGCCATTTTCAAGATGGTCGGAGGACTACGAACGAATCCCTTGATCCTTTTTCCCGAAGGAACGAGATCCCGGACTGGCAACATTGGAAAAGGCCGTCTGGGAGCCGGTTTTCTGATCCTGGAAACCTGGCCTACCGTGATCCCGGTCTGCATTGATGGCATGGACAGGGTGCTGCCCATTGGTTCCGTTTTTCCCCGCTTCTTCAAGCGAATATACGTCTCTTATGGCAGTCCCCTGGATTTAAGCGAATTCAAGGGGAAAGAGAAAGCTAAGAGAACTGCAAATGCACTGATGAGCAAAGTCATGGAAGCCATAAAGGAACTGCACAGGGAAATTCAGGAGACCAAGGCCTAGCAACAAGTGTCACCGCTGACTGGGACAAGAATATTCCAAGAATCAAGATCACACTCGAAATCCCAACCTCATCTCCACAACCGATTCACTGGATGGATATCCTTCCGGACGAATAATTGCAGCCGAAATCAACAATTTCGACTCTGCGCTCATTCACGGTTTCGCCATGTAGTAAACTCCCCGGCCAGAAGAAAGCAAGCCAGAATGATCCTCCTTTTCCTCAGCCCCTGGTATTTAGGAATTTGGGACCCCCAGAAAGATCTACCATCCCAGGCACAGGATTTAACGCGGTCTTTTTATCATCGCGTCCTACGCTTCTCTCATTGGGACAAGAGATTGCCGATTCTTAGGTCAAATCGTTTTCTTGGAGTAATTTCCGCGAAAAATTGTCTTTTTATCTTTTTAGAAAAGGAAATGAAACAAGATGAATCGTTTCATGAGGAATTTTACGAAAAGAGGCTAATAAGAGAGGCCATTTGTCTGTCCATGGGCAGAGATCATTGCCATATCAAGATCGAGTTTTTCTGAATCCACCCAGAAAGGACGGAGGCTGATCAGTGGAGGAGAAACTGTCCCTCACGGGCTGCGGCTTCACGCCGTGTGCTGAAAGCTGAGGAGTTGGGTGCAGAAGGCAAGGAGCCCTCCCTGAAGCCTGCTCCCCTGACAAGGGTAGCCCCTCCTCTCCCGCAGATTCGCTCAGAGAGAAAGGTGTTCTCTTCAAAAACTCAGGAAACTGAAGAGGGTTGAGAGGAGTTTCCTGAGTTTTCAAAGCAAGAGGTTTGTAACCTTCTGATGTTTCACGACAGTTTTGAATCTTTTGATTGGCCCTTCATATCCCGTCGCTCCCTTGCTCTCGCGTTCACCCTCGCGGAGCTCCCAGATCTTGCTGCCCCAGGACAAAGGAAAAAGGCAAAAGGTTCAGGGAGAACCACTCCCAACAAACCTTTGGCCTTTAGCCTTTATCCTTTAACCTATCTGGGTGCCCCAACGCTTCCGCAAACGTCCCGCACGGACATGAGCGTCCACAAAACTGAGGAAACTCTCAGGGTTGATTCTTTTGTCCTTCAGGCTTAAATTCCTAGGTGGAGTGAAAGGACCAGAAAAATGGATGAGATAGTGACACCTTCTCCTTTGAATTCTCTCGAAGGGACCAGTCTCATCGCAGACCCGATCTATCAGTACAGTCTCATGACGGATAGGTGGAAGGGAGCCGAGGGTGCGGCAGAGAGAGATCTGATCGATACAATCTGGCTCCAGAGACTGAGGCGGATCTATCAGCTTCAGAGTGCCCGCTGGGTCTTCCCCTCAGCCGAACATAGCCGGTTTCAGCACGTCCTCGGGACAATGCATGTGGCGGGGGAGTTTGCCCAACATCTGTATCCCTTCCTGAAGCGGATCTTTCTGGATGGAATACCCTCACGGTTCTATATCGAGGAACTGCTGCGCGTGGCTGGTCTTCTGCATGACGTTGGTCACGGACCCTTCTGCCACTTCTTTGACGACCATGTCCTTGCGAAATTCGATCTCACCCATGAAGCGCTGAGTCAAAGAATCATTCTCGAGAAACTTGCAGGGACGATCAGGGCTATCAGGCGGAGCCCTCATGGCATGTTGGAGAATGGGGAGGAACTCGACCCGAACTATGTTGCATTTCTGATCAAGAAACCCAATGGCCCCCGTGGTGAGGACTATCCGGTGTGGTTGGAGTATCTTCAGCAGTTGTTTAGAGGTATCTTCACCGTTGATAACATAGACTACGTCCTGAGGGACTCTTATATGACTGGCGTAGCAGTGGGGCCTGTCGATTGGAAGCGGATGCTTCACTACAGCTTGTGTCATCCCGAGGGATTAGCCCTAGATAAACGCGGAGCCTCAGCTCTCAACATGTTTCTCAATGCACGTCTCTATCTCTACACGAACGTGTACTACCACCGCACCACGAGATCGATCGACCTGCAGCTCGTCGAGATATTTCCCAGGACAATCCAGAGGCTTTTCCCCTATAATCCGGCCGAGAATCTCGATCAGTATTGTAATCTGACCGACTGGTCACTTATGGAAGGGGTTCGTAACTGGTTGAAATCCAGGGACCCTGAAAGAAGGGATCTTGCCGGCAAATGGGAAAATCTTCTCGTGCGAAAGCTGAAGTGGCGAAGCGTCTATGAGACGATTCTGACGATAAAGGATCTCGAGATTGGTCGGGCTGGATTTATCAAGAAGGAGGAGGTGGAACAAAAAATCCGGGAGAATCTCCCAAAAGCGGTTAAGAATATCGAGTTTTACGTGGACATGGCCCACCACGATCCGAGACCTCTGAATCCCTTACATTCGGAGGATACCCCTCTATTGATATATGATCCGATCTCTAAGAAAGTCTCGAGAGAACCCCTGGAGGAGCTCTTTAAATATATTCCTGCCAAAGTTGCCATATGTCGTGTTTACGGTTCGTCGCCTGACTATCATGAGTTATTGACGGGAGCAGCGACAAAAACGTTGGGTTCGGCAAATCATCTCGGATCCTTTCCGACCAACGTTTGAAGTTCTGAGGTATTTGCGGAAAAGATGAGAAAGAGACAAAAAAAGGGTCCTGGAAGGCCAGGAGATGCTCGGGAAGCTACAGCTCCGTCACGGGGGGTGAAGACCGAGACAGTTGTCATCCTCGTGGCAGCCGCTTTTCTACTGGGGGTCATTGTGGGCGCCGTTGTGGCGCTATTGAAGACCCCTTACCCGCACGAAGCCCGGCAGACGGGAACTCCTATTGCGACAGGGGAGGGTTCGGTCGGCGAGACGGATCTTTCCCAACAGATTCAAATAGCTCAAAAACTGGTCGGAAAGGACCCGGAAAACCCGGATCCTTGGGTCCATCTTGGTGATTTGTACTATCGAGGAAAGCAGTATGAGGAGGCCATTGAGGCATACGGTGAGGCCTTGCAGCTTACCCCCGCGAGCACTGACGTCCGAATAAGGTTGGGGAATGCCTATTTTGATAATGAGGCGTACGAAAAGGCCATTGAAACCTACACGAAGACCCTGAGGGAAGATCCGAACAATGCGGATGTCATGACCGACCTTGGGATCGCGTATAGAAGAACCCATAAGCCGAAAAAGGCCGTAGAAACCTTTAGGAAAGCGGCTAGGATAGACCCCAGTCATCGAGCGAGCCGGTATAATCTAGGAGTCGTTCTTCTTCATGATCTCAACGATACCCAGGGAGCCATCGAGGCCTGGGAAGGGTTTCTTCGGGCAGAGCCTGAAGGGCAGAGGGCTGAGCAGGTGAAAGGGATGATCGAAACTTTACGAAGCAGGTCATCCACGGACTGATTTGAATTCCGGGATGGGCAATCGAGGGAGGCATGAGCCGCGGGATGGACAGGAGGAAGAAGACACTCCGAGATGCAATGAAATTTGAAATGGACGGAAGGGAGTTTTTTATCGCTGCAGCCGAGAGGACTTCAGACTACTTCGGGAAGATCATATTCAATTCCCTTGCCGACGAGGAGCTGAAACATATCGAAACAATCAAGGTGATCGATCGCTCCTTGAGAGAAAAGGGAGAATGGCCGTTCACGGAAGATCATGACGAGAAAGGGAGAGAAAACATTTTCGAGGCCGCCCGGATGGAGATGGACGAAATCGTCAAAGATCGGACAGACGATTTAGAGGCGGTTAAGATCGCGATGGACTTTGAACAGAAGGGCTATCGATTCTATTCTTTTTTGGCCGAGGAGGCGACTGATTGGAGAGAGCAAGAGTTCTATCAGCGATTGGCTTCTGAGGAACAAATGCATCTTCTGATTCTCGAGGATACCTGGAGGACTCTTGTAGAGTACAGTTCTTCTAGCCTCGGATAGGGGAGGACCCCATGCCCGCCAACCTGACTCCTGAGTATCTGGCGGCCGAACAGAGTTTTCGTAAGGCCAAATCCCCCCAGGAGAAACTACTGGCCCTTGAGAGGATGTTGTCGGTCCTTCCGAAGCACAAAGGAACAGATAAACTCAGAGGACAACTGCGGAGCAAGCTTTCGAAACTGAAAGAGGAGTCACAGAAGAAAAAATCGGTAGGACGGGGGTCCTATCTATTTAATGTGAAGAAAGAGGGGGCGGGGCAGATTGTTTTGGTCGGACTTCCCAATGCGGGAAAATCGACTCTCCTCTCGCTACTGACGAATGCATCACCAGAGATAGCAGATTATGCATTTACGACTCGCACACCGGTTGTAGGGATGATGGATTTTGAGAACATTCAGATTCAGCTTGTCGATTCTCCCGCCGTCACGCTGGAGCTCGGTGAGGCTTGGTTTACAAATCTGGCCAGGAATGCCGATGCGCTTGCCCTGATAGTAGACATCGGACGTGATCCCTTAGGACAAATGAGGGTAATCATGGAGAAGCTTGAAAAGGCCTGGATCGTCCCGATAGGAGTGGTTTTGCCGTCTTCGTTTAATGAGAAAAACGCGATCATTATAGGTAACAAAGCAGAAGTGCCTGGGGCTGACAAGGGGGGAACGGTTTTGAAGGCTCAGTATGAGGGTCGGTTCCCCATCGTGTCCCTGTCTACTCTGGTGCCGAAAGATCTCGAACTCCTCAAGAGGAGGTTCTTCGAAATTCTCAATATTATCCGTGTCTACAGCAAAATACCGGGCAAGGAAGCCGATACCGGTGCGCCCTTTGTCCTGCCAAAAGGAAGTTCCGTCGAGGAGATGGCCGGCCTTGTCCATAAGGATTTCATGCGGAAGCTCAAATTCGCCCGGATTTGGGGGTCGGGTAAGTTTTCCGGGCAAAGAGTCAAAAAGGGTTTCATCCTCTCGGATGGTGATGTCGTGGAACTCCACATGTGACAAGACCGATTCGATAAACCTTTGGGATAAGTGAAAAGGGGGTTAGCGACATTCGGAAGGAGATTTTTGTACTTATCTCAATTAGTTATGTAACCCATTGCGCGGTTTCTCAGGAAACTCCAGAAACCATTCTGGAGTTTCCTCAAAAACCAGCTATG
>JABAOC010009247.1_pt1 | contig 22812 bp, 31 predicted proteins | sample 7062161 | NCBI WGS metagenome assembly JABAOC01 (sample SAMN14538625, study PRJNA623070) | marine sediment metagenome | biome: marine biome [ENVO:00000428]; feature: marine pelagic biome [ENVO:01000023]; material: deep marine sediment [ENVO:00002113] | place: India: Gulf of Khambhat ... | reverse complement strand
GTTGATGGTAATGTTGTATCTTTCAATCAACAAACATATAATGCAGATTATTTATGGGATATACCTGTAACAGATGAAATTGGGAGATACGGACCTGAAGCAGGAACAATGTATGCTGATGCAGTAATGGATGAGATTAGATGGTCTAAGGTAGTTAGAAGTGATGCTTGGATTAATACCTCATTTAATACTATGAATGATCCTTCAAGTTTCATGAGTTTTGGACCAGAAGAATTAGGTCCATAATTTATTTTTTAACGTAATAATATTTTCAAATAATAAAAAAATTATTTATTGTCTTGTTTTTTAGCTTTTAGATTTAGTATTTACATTATTATTTTCAAGTTTTACTGCTTCTTCTAAACTTATTTCACCCATTAAAACTCTCATTGCTGTTTTTTCTGATATCGAAAATTCACCGTTTGTAAGCTTTCTACTTTTTTCTTGAAGATTTTTTATTTCTCCTTTAGTTGGTGCTAAAGGTAATTTTTTTTGAACTTTTCCTCCTCTAATTAAGGCAATTGCCGCAGCAGCTTCAGTATCTCTATCGTATTTTCTAGCTTGTTGTTGAGGAGTAGTTTTGGTTTCATCAACGATTTCAATTGGTATTTCAAGTGGAATTAAAGAGTTAATAATTCTGTTTCTACTTATTGGCGATCCATGACCAATTCGAATTATGGTTTCATTTGCTGGATACTCTTTAATTATTCTTTTAATGACGTTTACAACATATTCTGGTGTTTCAACATTAATTTTTTGCATAAGAATTTCATCACCAACAACTGCAATACCTGGTTGTTCTCCAGGGTCAATACCAATAAAAACCTTTGAATACAATTCTTTTCCGATTAAAAGCTGAATTGCAAGGTCAACTGCATGATCAATTGTATCATATGCATCAACTGCAATAACTTTTTGAGATTTTATATCATGAAGTTCATTGTGAGACGTTAAAATAACTCCTATTTTACTAGGAATATTATTTAGAGAATTTAATGAAACATAGGGTATTTTTCTTATTTTTAGAACCTTTAAGAGTTCATAATAAAGAGAAAAATTTTTAGTAAAAACTCCTATGGTTTTCATTTTATCTTTCCCATGACATCTTATTATCTAAATATTCTGTCCAAAATATTCTGAGATTTTCTATAATAAGGTATTTATTTTCAAGAATTTCATATCTTTCACAAACTATTTTATCAAGGTGTTTTCCCATACGAATATTTTTTACTTGATCCTTTAAAAAGTCAGAAATATTTGTAAAATCTCTTCTTAATTCAACATAAATTCTACCATTTTTTTCGTAAGGTTTTTTTGTAACTTTTGGATCATTTTTCCATTTATTTACAAAATCTTCTGTATGACTTTTTAATTTTTTGGGTGGACCAACATGTGTAAAAGTTTCTGATAATTGTTCTTTTTTTGTTTTTACTATAAAATAAATCTTCTTTTTGTTGTCGTCAATAAAAAATTTTATATCATAAATCGGAAAATCAGCCCGTTTACTTATATTTCTTATCGAACTTGATGCTTTTCGTGCTTGAGGGTAAAGATTTTCAGGAATAGTATCTGGTTTATTAATTTTTAATCCAATATATTTGCAATTTTGTTTTTGAATTTCTCTTGAAATTTTATCTAAAGTCCATGGTTTTATTTTATTTGGAAAAAAGAAATTTATACTAGGTTTTTTAAGATACTCATTTGATGCTTTTATAAATAGATTAAATTTTTCTTTAGAAAGTGCTGAGGCAACATTTCTATTTGTATCAACTGGATCTATAAATATTAATGGAGTTTTAAATTCAGGGTATTTTTCGTTGGTTAATGAAATTATTTTTCCTTTTTTCCATTTATTCGAACTATTTAATAGTTTTTCAAATGTGAGATATTTAATAATTAAAATCTCACATAAATAGCCAGAAAATCCCTCTATTTCTGCTTCTGCACCATAGCAATTAATCCCCTTTAAGAACTGTTTAAAAAGCCTAACTTCAGATTTTTGCGATTCAGCAAGGTTTTCTATTACAAATTTTGTATGTAGTGGAGTTCTGTCCACTGCTGATAATTTCTGTGAGGCATTTTCAATTTTATAACATGGAACTATTTCAACATAATAATTCTTGTAATACCCTCTTATATAGGGGTGTTCTGCGTATGATTCTTCTGTATTTACAAGGATTGATCTACCTACTGAAAGAGTGCTTTCTGCAATTTCTTTTTTTGTTAATTTTGTTGGAAATTTAATGAAAAAATCTATATCTAAATCATCTTTTAGATAGGTATCCTTGGCTGTTGATCCAACTAGTTCAATAGAAACCGGTAGCTTCCTTTTTTTTATTTCAAGAGTAAGTTTTGAGTTTATTTCTCCAACTACTATATGAAGTTTTTTTCTATAATTTTGAGAAGGAGTTATCTTTTCCAAGACTTGTTTTTCAATTTTGTTTCTTGTCATATTCTTCCTTCACAATGTATCTTCTCAATATGAATATTACCCCAATTGATAGTAAAATTCCAGTAATTACATCAATAATCCAATGGATTGATAAATAAATAACTGAAATTATAACAGATATCATTATAAAATACACAAAATATGATAATTTTTTATTACCTGTTAAACTTACTGAATATGCAATAAAAATTGTCATAGCTGTATGAAGCGATGGTAGGCAGTTGTTTTGTGTTGTAGTAAAATAAAAAAAATCTTCAACAGAAGGAATAACACGCTCTAGAGCGGAACTGACATTATAATACGTATATACATTTGTAACTGGTAAAAATAGATAAAATGGAAGGGCAACTATATAGATTAATAAAAGACCATATGCAAGTGTTTTCATTGCTTTTTTATTATCTGTAATTATAAAATATAAAGGTGAAAACCATAATGTAAAGGTATAAACTGTAATATAAATAATTACAAAAAAATAAACAAGAATAGGAGTCCAATTTTGTGAAAACCAAAAAACTGCATCTCCTTCTAATAATCTGATACTATCTGCAAAATCAATACCTATAAAGTTTGTAAGTTGTTTGTCAATTATATTTACTTCAAATAAGTGAAAGCCTACAACTCCAAAAATTATTAGTAAAAAAGGATATTGATTATAAATATTCTTTAGTAAATCAAATCTTTTTTTTTCTTTGGGTATAAAATATATTAACCCGATAAAAAGTAAAGCAATATTAATAACTCCTAAAAAAATAATCCAAGGACCTATCTATTTCACCACCTATTACTAGAGTTTTACATCTTTTAAAGTGGTATATATTGGTCCCTGATGTGTTAAATCACTTTTTTTAAGTTTTATAGATTCTACTTTAAACTTTCCAAATTCGACCTCTCTATATTTTTCAATTATTTTTTGTAGTTTTTCTTTATTTTTTGCAGATCTTATCCTAGCAGTTGTTAGATGCGCTGAAAACTTTCTTTTTTCTGGTTCAAAGCCTAGTTTAGTAACTTTACTATCAATTATTTTAGCAATTTCACCGATTTTTTCAGCATGCTCTATTCCGATCCACATAACTTTCATATAGTTAAGATTTGGAAAAACACCTGCTCCCTTAAATTGTATTTCAAAGGGATTAATTTCCTTTACAGAATCTTTTATAATATTTTCAATTTTGTCTATAAGATTTTCATCAGTGTTTCCTAAGAATTTTAATGTTATGTGAATATTTTTTAATTCTACAACTTTAACATTTGCTCCTGAATTTTTAATTTCGTTTACAAACTCTACAAGTTTTGGAAATGCTTCTATATCAACTGCTATAAATCCTCTGAAATGTGACATTTGATCATCCTACTTTGTTTTATGAATATAATAACGCTATAAAATCTATTTTGGAATATTGAACCTTTGTTTTTATTTTATTTTAAATTTTGATAACATCTGTCAAACAAGCTTTATAAGTCAAAAAAACAGAATCTTTATCTGTGGAGTATAAAAAATGAATATCAGCAATATAATAGAGAGATTCAAAGTCTATATTGATTTGATTCGTCCGTTTACCTTGCTTGCACCAATTATTGTTTCTTCATCAATTATGATAGCAAGCTTTTTTTATAATCAAAATTCGGGAAATCTTTTATTGTTTCTATATACCACAATTTTTCCTGCTAGTATTGCGCTTGCAATATTGAATGGAGCATCAAATACCCTTAATCAAATAACAGACATTTCAACTGATAAAATATCAAAACCATACAGACCTATTCCAAAAGGTAAAATATCTAGTAGGGAAGCAAAAGTAATTGCTGTTATTCTTTATTTAATGGCTATTTCTATTTCAATATTTATCAATCAAATGTTCTTTTTATTTATACTTCTTATAACAACTTTTACTATAACTTATTCTCTTCCACCCAGATTAAAGGATATTGTGTTTTTAAATCAAGCATGGATTGGACTACCCCGTGGCCTTTTAGGCATTCTTGCTTCTTGGAGTGTATTTGGTAATGCCCTTGAGCCTTTACCACTGATTATTGGAATAATTGCTATGCTTTTTTTAATAGGAGGATCTATTACAAAAGATATCATAGATAGTGAAGCTGATAAAAAATCAGAAACAAGGACAATGATTAACATTTATGGTGTTAAAAAAGCTGCATTGATGGTGTTTCCATTTCTATTTTTTCCTTTTGCCTATATACCATTATTAATTCATAGTGGCATATTACAACCATATCTATGGTTACTTACCTTTCTAGCAATTCCTGGATTTTTTATAATCTATTTGATGATAAGGGATAATAAAAAAACACGTATATTAGAAAACACGTCATCATGGACTTTAATGTATATTACATATTTTGTATTTGCATCTAGTTTTTCAATTTTAACGGTAATTAGTTCAATTAGCTAATAATTAAAGGTTAAATCAAAAAAAATAATTTTTTATTAATTATAGAAAAAATTATAACATTTTGAAATTTTTTTGTTTCTCCTGATAAATGTAGTAACGTGATTTATCCTCCACTAGTCATATGAATAACAGCGATTTTGGAATTATCTGGAATAATTATCTTTGAAAAATTTGATCTAGGAATTATTTTTTCATCTAATTTTACAACAACAAGTGGAAATGTATATTTCATTCTTTTTAAAAAATCTTTTACTGTTTCTCTTTTCACCCATTCAACTTTTCTACCATTTACTTCAATGCTCACTTATCTTCACCTAAAATAATTTCAAGAGCTAGATTTGCTTGCCAATTTCCTATGAGAGCAACACGGGGAGCCAAAAGTACATCATCATCACTTGAAGGAGCGTATTCATCATAACACAGATAAAGGTTTCCTAAACGTTTCGTAGATATTCTTTCAGAATGACCATATCCTGCAACACCTGAAGCAGCAACAATAGGTTTGTCAGGTAGCTTTGTAAGTATTTCTTCAATAAATGCAATTTTGGCCTCAGCATTATCAAGTGCTTCTATTATAACATCAACATCTTTGAATCTTTTTTCCATTAAACCTTTTTCAAGTTTTTCATCATAGGAATCAATTATCAAGTTTGGATTAACTTTTTTAATGTTATCCTGTAATGCAAGAGTTTTAGGTTTACCTATTTGGTCTAAAAAAAAGTATTGCCTTGTAAGATTGCTTTCATCTACATTATCAGAGTCTACAAAAACCAAATGACCAATTCCAGCTCTAGCTAAAGCAATTGCAGCATTAGATCCAAGACCACCTAGACCAGCAATACCAACACTTGATTTTTTAAGAATTTCTTTTATTTTTTCTGATTTTTCAATATTCATAAGAATTTACCATTTTTCCCAATATTTTGGTTGGATACTTGGTGGTTTTTCACCTTTACTATATTTTCCACCCCATACATTAAGTCCTGCTTTTTCATCTTTATCAATAGCATCTTGAAGAATCTTTAACATTTTTGGATCATTTAAACCAAGTTGTTTCATTTTTTGAGGAGTAGGAATCCCATTAGGTGTCCATCCTCTTCTAAAATATACGGCATCTGCAAGTTTTTGATACTGATTTTGACGATAATCATATAATAGTTTCATTTTTTCTTTTAATTCTATTTTTTCAATATCTTTTTTTGAAAGCCCTAGTTTTTCAATTAATATGTTATCGTATCTGTCTATCCTTGACATATATTCAACTTCTGTAACAGGACCCATGGACCTATATGGAATCCAATCATCTTTTCTTTTACCTCTTCCCATCCAGACATTCATTGCACGTTGCCAATTATAACATCTTTCGCTTTGAAGTATTAAATCTTCTTTTGAAATATTCCAACCTGTAACAGCATTTTGATAATCAACATAGTTTTGAACATGTTCAGGAACCTTTGCAGGTTCATCAGTTTCTGCATTATTTTCAGGTTCAATATCATTCCAAGGTAGTTTACATAATCCATTTAAACCAAACCAAGTTCGCCACATAGGGAAATAATGGAGTGCTTCTGCTTTATCTTTAAAAGTGGGTATAGCGTTATTAACCATATCCATAAAAATAAGCCATGCTTCATCATGTTGAGGACCCTTTAGAGTTAATCCATAACCTCCCTGCATTGCTAGTGATTCTTTTGTAACATATTCAGAATATTCAAGTCCTTTACTTTCCATTCCTGAATCTTCAACTAGCTTTGCGTTTCCCCAGCCATTTTTGATAATCCAATCTTTGACCCTTCGAATACCTTTTGATGCAATTTGAATAAATTCATCTTTATCACCACTTGCTAATCTATGTAAAAATTCCATAACCGCTTCAAAATTTCCAAAACTAAGTTCAAGATTTCCACATCTTTCTTTACTTAATATGCCATATTCGTACATTTCCATATAAAAAGCTATTGCTGTTCCTGTTGATATTGTATCAATTCCATATGTATCACAATAAAAGTTAAACTCAAGGATACATAGAGGATCCCAAATACTCATATTTGCACCAGCTGCAATTGTCTCATATTCAGGCCCATCGACTGTAACCTTTTGACCTTTATATGGGCCTGTTTTTACAGAATAGAAATCAACAGTTTTTGAACATGCCATAGTGCAGCCATGCCAACATCCATCAGGAATAATTTTAGTAAAAAGTTTATAAAACTCGGTAGAATAAATTTTTGATGCTTTTGGAAAACTTCCAAAACGATAATTCTCGCAAGGCAAGAGGTCATATTGATCCATAATTTCAACAAGATGACCTGTTCCGACAGTTCTCATATTACACTGATAGCGGTCCAAGTCACGGATTTCACGATGAAGTTTAATCCCGACTTTTACAAGGCTTGCAGGATCGGCAGGATTATTTTCTAATCCTGTAAATCTATCAACTTTTACCACAATTGCTTTTATTTTTTTATCACAAAGAACTGTTCCAAGACCTCCACGTCCAGCTTGTTTCATACGTGTAACTTTTCGTCTGATATCATAAAATGAAGAATTAAGGCAGCCCCACCAGCTGTTTTCTGCACCTTTTCCTGCAGAGATCACTGATACTTTTTGACGAGATTTATCATTATCTTCAGATGCATATATATATGTAAGTTGTTCATTTAATAGATGAGAATTCTTTTCTTCAAGTGGTGCTGTTTCAACAGAAATTTGACCATATTTTCCGTCTATTACTATGACAACCTCGTCTTTTGCTTTTCCTTGAATTTCTAATGCATCAAAGCCGGCAAATTTTAGGTAAGGGCCAAAGAAACCTCCAACATTACAATCACAGATTATATTGGTTGCAGGTGAAACTGATAAACAAATAGACTTACCACTACCGGGGTATTGCGTACATCCACAAAGAGGACCTGTGGTAATTACAAGCTCATTATCATCGCTATCCCACCTTGTAGTTTCCTTAATTGAATCCCACAAAAGTTTTAATCCAAAACCCCGTCCACCAGTAAATTTCTTTTTCATATCTTCTGTTACTTTTTTTTCAGTAATTTCTTTTTTTGATAAATTAATATATAATGCTCGATTGGCATATCCTTTTTGTAATGTTCCTTTTTTATATCTGTAATTAAAAAGAACTCTATGGGCAAATTTGATTTTTTTAAGGGCCCATTTATGTTTAGTGTTACCTGTTTCATAATCTTCAGTGGAAATCTGCCCTTCAATCATATTAAACACCCTGTTTATGATAAACAACTTGTTTAATTCCATCGATTTTTACTTCAACAAGTTCAAGTGCATTGTTAGGACATGCTCGAACACATGCTCCACATGAAATACATTTAAAAGGTTCAATTCTTGCCTCAGACTTTCTCATAGCACCAATTGGACAGAAGCCAACACATGCTTGGCAGCCAATACATGTATCTTTATCAAGCCACACTATACCATTCTTTTTTCGTGTAAGTGCTCCAACAGGACACATATCTAAACATAAACCACGGTGATTGCAAACATGCATTTTATAGGATTTTTTATCCTTATGAATTCTTATTGCTGACTTTTCACCACCTTCATCTGATTTAAAATGTAATTGTGAACATGCTCTTTCACATGCTTTAACCCCATCGCATTTTTCTGGATAGAATTTTAGAATCTTAACCGTTTTTGGTATTTCCATATTTTTCCTCTATGCAAGAAACCAGTTTCCTATAACAATAAACCAACAAATAATTGAAATACCAATGGTAGTTGGATAATATATTTTGTCCTTCAATGAAAGGTCAAGCTTTTTAGCAAGTAAAACGGTTGGTAATACAAACCCTCCAATAAGAGCAGGTAAAATTCCACTTGCGAGTATGTTTGGCATTAGTATTACTAAATTATTAATAAAAAGACCTGTACCTGCAATTATTGGTGATAAAATCTGTGTTACAATATAACCTCCTATAAAAACAATATAAGCAGTTATTATTCCCATACTAACCTGCATTGTAAGTGTTTTTAATTCATTTAAATTATAAGAAAGTTTATACCATATTAATTCAAAAATTGCACCCTCAGCAATCAATGCAATTGCAGAACATAAATGACAGCCTATTGGATTAAAAAGCCTAAGAGTTCCTGCTAATAATCCCATTCCAATTTGCATCCCAGCTTGCCGGAAATATATTCTACTAACTGCAAGAAAAGTAATTGCAAAAAAACCAACCATTAGCTCGCCTGATGGAAGTCCAGCATCATTAAATAAAGATCCAATAATACATTCGGAAAAACCCCAGATTGATCCAAAAATTATAATTCCAAAAAAAAGTCTTTTTTTATTCATCTTTATTTCACCTCTATTTCAATAACATTACGTACCCAAAGATAATGGGCGGTATCAGGAAAAAATATCTTTTTATTATAAGTTAAAACACCAGTTTTTAAAATATTCCATCCAACTGTTTGCTGATATCTATCACTTGCTTTAATTGTATACATATGGCATTCGGGACAATTGATATCTAATTTATACATTAGGTCTTCAAGTGCAACACCTGTTTTTGTACCTTCATCTGTTTCAATTGTTTTAATTGAACTAATATAAAATATTTGTTCAATAGTGTATTCTTTTCCATTGATCTTNNTTCCATTGATCTTTATTGTATCTTTATCTATTTGAGTGGCTTGAACAAAAATTGCAGATATAGTTCCAATTAAAAGTAGAATCATTGCAATAATTGGAATGGTTTTTTCCTTCCCCAGAATCATCGGTGCAGGCATATTATAATAGATATTTAAAAATTATGACGATAAAGAGGTTTGTTTTTTTTTTTTTATTTATCTTTAAATATTTTACTTGCTTCATGTCTTTTTAGGACATTTTCAATGCTTTCAATATCACCTAATCCTAGTATACAGAATTTATCTTCAAAAATTTCAGGTTTAGATTCTTCTTTCATTACAGATATTTGTGTTTTTTGATTTTCAAATTCAGTTTGTGCCTCATCTCTTGTTAAATATCTAAATGGCTTAGGCCTTCTTTTTTTAATATCTTCTTGTGATTTTTTCTCTTCAGAAAGTACTTCATCAATAGCTCTATCTAACAAATCCTCAATAGATTCTTCAGTTGGCATATCCATCCCTCTTAATTATTAAATAAAACACTTATTTTTAATGTTTTTCATTAAAAATGCCTTTCTCTTTAATTTTTTTACTTTGTTTTCTAAGAATTTCTTCTTGATCTGGTCTCCATTGAATTTTTTTTAGAATTGAATAGGCAATTTCGTCATCAATATTTGCTATTCTTCCAGGAGCTTTTTCTAAATATGAGTCTGTGAAAATTCTACAAAGTTGAAATTTTTCTTTTGTAAACATAGGATCTGTTGTTAGAATTGATGAACACATGTCTGCAATATCGTCAATAGGTTTTCCATTTCTTGATTCTTCAAAATCTAAACCCCAAATCCTATCATTAAAAACAAAATTTCGCAGAGTTGCATCTCCATGAATTGTAAATACATTTCCGCTCTTGAAATAATTATGGAAATCTATATACCAATCAGCAAGTAATTTTACTAATCGTTCTTTTTCTGAAAAAATAGTACTTTCATCATTTAGGATATCACATAGATTTTCACCTAAGATATGATTTAATATTATTACATTATTTTTTTTATCAATTTCATAAACAAATGGAATTTGTAATTTCTTTTCTCCATTTTTTAAAACTTTATATTCTTTTTGCATATGTAATTTAAGTCCAGGTGTAAACCATTTTAAAATTCGAGGTTTTCCCTTAATTGTTACATAAGCAACTGTATTTTTTTTACTTTTTAATTTTTTTTGAACTATAACATTTTTATACTTTTTAGCCTTATTTATCAGTTCTTCTATTTCTCTCATAATCCTTTATTGGAAATGATATATTAATGAAAAAAGGTTATGGTTTAGTAACAGGAAAATAAAAAAGTTTGTGTTAGAATTAATTTTTTTTTTTTTAACTTTCTATTATCTCCATGTATTCAACTTGTTTTATCCAGATTTTTGATGATGTAAAACCATCTTCACAGACAAACGCTAATCTAAGTGGTCCAATTGAGCTATCTAGATATTCTCCATCTGATTTATAATTTAATATCATTGTTACTTCCCCAGATTCAATAGGTACTCCTGTTTCGTTATATACTGGAATATCTCCATTGATATAGCTTAAATCGTATATTTTAGTATAATTATCCATTGCCTTTATAGAAATGCTATAGTTTTCAGATTTGATCTCATTTTCCTCAATGAGAGTCGATATTTTGACACCTTTTAGTTCAAATGGTCCTGTAGTTACATTAATAGCATTGATGTATCCACCTAAACCAGTAAATGATTCAAATCCCTCTAAATCCTTAAGTGTATATTTGGTGATTTCATCCCCATAAATAAATTGTAGTATTACTTCTCCCTCTTGATCACTTTCCTCTGATGTTTCTCCTGAAAATGTTTCTTTATTTTCTTCTTTTACTATGCTCACATATAAAACAGTTATTACAGCTATTATAATCACTATTGCTAAAGCAATTGTAATTATTTTGTTTTTATTTTCCTCTGCCATGAGCTAAACGCAAATAATATTTTATTTATAATAATTTCTATCTCATTCTGATTGTCTTGCAGTTAGATAAATGCCAGAGAGAATTATTGCTCCTCCTAAAATTGTAAAATATGACGGTGTTTGATTAATCCAGGGAAAAATAAACGCTAATATTGTTGAACCAAGAGGTTCTCCTAATAAAGCAACAGATGCAACAGAGGCCCTGATATGTTTTAAGGACCAGTTATACAGTGTATGACCAAATATCCCTGATACAATCGCCATTAAAAAGATGATTTGTAAATCCTTTAAATTTATATTATAAACCAGTGTATTGTAAAATAGACAGATTCCTAGTAAAATTATTGTTCCAATTGAATAAACAATGAAAGCATATGATGCAATTGAAACAGTTTTTCTGACTTTTCTTCCCCCTAAGATATATAAACCTGCAGCAATACCTCCAAGAATTGCTAGAATATTTCCCTCTAATGAATCTTGTGACAGGGAACCTAGACCATAATTTCCAATAACAAGTATAAAAACGCCAACTAATGAGATAGCAATACCAGTTGAATTAAAAATTGAAAGCTTTTCTTTATAAAAAAAATGTGATATTGGCCCAACAAGGATAGGATGAGCAGTAACTAGTATTACTGAACTNNACTTGCAACTGAAGTAAATTTAAGAGATGTAATCCATAGTGCAAAATGAGCTGCAAGTATAATTCCTATTCCAATCATAATATAGATTGTATGTTTTGGTAAACTAAGTAATTCTAATCTAGTTTTTTTATGAAAAATTATAAAAGGTAAAATAAGTAAAGTTGTAAAGAGCAATCTGTAAAAAGCTATTAAAAGAGCTGGTGCATCTATTGAGACAATAAATATTGCTGCAAATGAAACAGATATAATGGATATTAAAAGAGCAACATAAGCTTTATTTTCCATAAATATTATCAAAATTGGTTAACCAAAAAACATATTTTGAATTTATGGTTTTAATCTATTTTAGCAAAAAATATACAATCCTAACTTATATTCATAATAATGAAACCTGTAATTTTTGGGATATATGGTAGATCTAATACTGGAAAAACAACGCTTATTAAAGGTATTATTAAAAAATTATCTGAGGAAGGATTTAAAATAGCTAGTATAAAAATATCTGACAAAAAAATAGATATTGACACAGAGGGTAANNCAAGCAGGTTCAAAACTTGTGGTCATTTCCTCAAGAGAAGAAACAGATTTCTTAATAAAAGAAAAAAAGGAAATTAAAACAATAATACACCAGATTTGTAATATTGGAAAGTATGATTTAATCTTAATTGAAGGTGCAAAAGATAAATTTATCTCAAAGATAAGATTAGGTGATATCAAACAAAGAGAAAATACAATTTTGACATATTCAGGAAATTTTAAAGAGCTAATTGAATTAATAAAAAAGGAGATTTTAAGGAGTGAAAATATGGAAAATATAAGTATTAAAGTTAATGGAAAACAAATTCCATTAACAAATTTCCCAACAGAAATAATAAAAAATACTATTTGTGGAATGTTAAAATCATTAAAAGGTGTTGATGAAATAGAGGATGTTGAAATAAAGATTCAATTATAGTTTTATTTTGAAAGAGAATAAATAATCCTAGTTTTATCTTTACCCTTTGCCTCTTTTTTTATTTTTTCTAATTTTGGTATTTCGTTTGTATTTCGCACATGGGTTCCTGCACATGGACAAATATCAAAACCTTCTATTTCGACAATACGAAGTTTTGTAATAAACTTTGGTAAGAGGTCAAGATGCGCTCTTTGTTGATCTACCCTTTTTTCTAAACTTTCTCTTTCCTCTTCATATATCTTTATAGGCAGATTTTGATTTATTATCTTGTTAAATTTGATTTCAATATTTTCCAAATCTTTGTTTGTGAAGTTTGCTGGGTGAAAGTCTACTCGAGAATAATTGGCATGTATTTGATTTCCTACTGTTCTGGCTTGAAAACTATCAAAAATAATACCTGATATTACATGTTGAGCTGTATGCATTTTCATATGACTATAACGCCTATTCCAGTTTATTGTTGCATGAACCTTATTTCCAATTTGTGGCTTTTCACCATTTATAATATGTTTAACAGTGTCTTCTTTTTTTATGACTTCAACAATTTCAGATTTTTTATCGTTCCATTCTATATAACCTATATCTGATGGTTGTCCGCCTCCTATTGGATAAAACGCAGTTCTATCTAGACAGATGTAGTTTTTTTTGTTTTTTGTAACAATTGCATTAAACTCTTTGATATAATTACCTTCGATATTTTTCATATATAGAAGTTTTGACATAATTTTTAGAAAATACAATTTTATTAATCAATTTTTTTGTTTGAAATTTTTTTTGACTTCTTATTAACTATAAATAAACCTATTAAAACAAGAAAACCACCTACAATAAACATTAATGTAATTTCATCTTTGAACCAAAAAAAACTAATTATAGTTGAAAGCACCGGTATTGCATAAAGGTAGATACTGATTTCGCTTGCACTTTTTATTTTAAGAGCAATATACCATATTACATAACCTATTACTGTTGAAAATAAACCTAGAAAAATCACAGCAAACCATGCTTTTGGTGTCATACTTTCAACTTGAATTATAAATGATTGACTTATAAAAGGAATTAATCCAATACTACCAAATAACATTGCATATACTGTTAAAGATAAACCATTATAGCGTTCAAGAAGTCTTTTTCCAGCTATTGTATATAACGCTGCCATTATTGCAGCTATTAGAATTGCTAAAGCACCAAAGATATATTCTATTTCAAGAGTAGATTCAGCTTTACCCCATATTGAAATAATAAGCACTCCAATTAGCGCCAAAATTATGCCAATAAATTTCTTAAATGTAATTATTTCCTTTAATATAACTCTAGCTAAAATTATTATTTGAATGGGAATTGTTGCAATAATTAAACTAGCGATACCTGGTGAAATAAATTGTTCACCATAGTTTAATCCAAAATGATAAACAATAACTCCAAAAAAACCTAAAATTGAAATTGGTATTATATCTTTTCTATGGAGTTTTGAAAATTTTTTTGGCATTAAAATAAATATAATAATAAAAATTATACAGACAATTAAAAATCTCATAATTGTTAAATTTATAAAGGATAATTCTTCAAGTCCTATTTTTATAAAAGGAAATGCAAAAGCCCATACAATTACTGCAATTATCATCATTACAATAAATTGTAAGTTTGTAATTTTTCTTGATTCTGGAATAATTTTGCTTTCACTCATTTAGATATGGCAATATAAAGTTGTTTTTTAATTATTACTAATCAAGAGGATTCTTTTTTTATTAAGCTTTTAGATTTGTAATTTATTTGACTTAAAATTTTTATTTTATTATTGTTTACTTTTATTGTTTGTTCTTNNAAATTCTTAAATAAATACTAATTGATGCCTAAATTAGAAAATCATGAAAACCCTTATTTTAAATGTTGATCGGGATGATGATTTTGGGAGAAAAGCAAAGGTAGTTACTCCTATAATTGGACTAAGAGATAATATAGAGGCGGCAAAAAATCTAGGCCAAACCGATCCAGAAGATTCAGATCTAAATGCAATATATTCAGCAATTTCAACATATAATACTCTTAAAAATGAAAAAAAAGATATTGAAATTGCTACTATCTGTGGCCATATGAATGTTGGAATTAAATCTGATGAAATTCTTTCTCAACAACTTGAACATGTAATAAAAAAGACAAATGCTGACAATATTATCCTTGTGACTGATGGGGCTGAAGATGAATATATTTTACCAATTATTCAATCCAGAATTAAAATTACTTCTATAAAAAGGGTTTCTGTTAAACAAAGTAGAGAACTTGAAGATACATATTTTCGAATAGTAAAAATTTTAGATGACGAAAAGGTTCAAAAGCAATTTTTATTACCTATTGCCTTGGTTTTAATTGTTTGGGCATTTTTTGTTTTACTTGGTATGGCTGCAAGTGGATTTGGTGCAATATTGCTCACTTTAGGAATATATTTACTTATTAGAGTTTTTAAATGGGAAAGAATCCTTGAAGCAATATTGGGCGAAATAAAATCAGGATTTTTAACTGGTAGATTATCAATTTATACATTTATTATTGCTACAGTTATTATTATTGCATTTGGAATATTGGCATATTATGAAGTAACAAACATTACTTTTACTTCTGAAGTAGAGCTTCTTCCAGCATTATATTTCATAACTAAAATAATATGGGGCATTGTATTTGCTGGATTAATTGCTATTTTTGGAAGAGTTGTTGACATTTATGTAAAAGATAAAAAAACCCCTTGGAACTATTGGATAGCTCCATTTTCTTTATTTGCATTTGGTTTTATATCTTCAGCTGTTTTTAGTGCTTTATACAGCGCACTTGAAAATTGGCCAATTAACTTTAACATGAATCCTTTTTTAACAATCAGCTTCGTTGGTTATACAAGCACAGGTATTATGATTGCTCTTGTAGGAGCTATTACACACCATTACATTAAAGAAATCCATTCAACTGAAGAAAAAGAATTTGAAATAGAGGAACAAACGTCTAAACTAATAGAGGAAAATTAAAATTAAATGTTTTATAATAAATGGGAGCCTATTTATAATAAAATCGCAAAGAATTTCAATTACCCCTTAGAAAATGAGGAAAAATCTGCAAATATTTTAAATAAACTTTTAGAAAATAAAAATTTTCAATTATTAAAAAAATTAAAAAATTTAATTACTGGTAAAGATATTGTTATTTTTGGTGCTGGCCCCTCCTTGGATTGGTCATTAAACAGTAAAAAAAGGTATTATATTGATAAAATAACAATTGCTGCAGATGGAGCAACTTCTGCCTTATTAAAATATGATATAAAACCAGATATAATAGTTACAGATTTAGACGGAAAAATTTCTGATCAAATATATGCAAACAATAAAGGTAGTTTATTAATAGTTCATGCCCATGGAGATAATATAGAAAAAATCAAAAAAAATGTTCCAAAATTTAATGGTGATATAATTGGTACAACTCAGATAAATCCAGATCAATATGAAAATATCTTTAATTTTGGCGGATTTACAGATGGTGATAGAGCTGTTTTTATAGCAGAACACTTCCAGGCAAAAACTATTTATTTAATAGGATTTGATTTTAATTCAAAAATTGGAAAATATTCATTTAAAAATAATAAAGATCACTCTAAAAAACTTGAAAAGTTAAAATGGTGTAAAAAACTTATCAAATCATTAAATAGAATAAATCAAAATATATATTTTAAATAATAAAACCTAAGACTATCAGTTAGTTATAAATAAGTATTATTTATTCCCTCACTAAATCATGTCAATATTAGATGGTTTATTAATTTTTTTTACAATAGTTTTTCTATATTTTATAATAACTTATTCTTTACATAAAAAAGGAATATTGGAAAAGTATAATATTTCTCTTTATGGACCTGCATTATTATTAAGAACATTGCGGGGCAGAAAATTTATTAAAAAAATTGCTAGTAAGAAAAGATTTTGGAAGGCATTTGGCTCCTTTGGAATCGTTTTTTGTTTTATTTTAATGGTTTTTATGGTAATTATTCTTATATGGCAGGCTTGGACAGTTTTTGGATTTTCTCCAGAACAAAAGGCAGCAATTCCTGGACCTGAAATAGCTTTAGTTCTACCAGGAATAAATCCTATTTTACCTCTTGATTATATAGGTTATATTCTACTTGCTTTAGTTATAGCAATTATTGCTCATGAATTCTCTCATGGAATTTTGACTTTTGCTCAAAAATTAAAAGTTAAATCCCTTGGAATTCTTTATTTGGTTGTTCCAATTGGAGCTTTTGTGGAACCTGATGAAGAAGAACTAAAAAATGCAGAAACAAAAAAAAGAATGAGGGTTTATGCAGCTGGACCACTTGCAAATTTTGTTGTAGTAATTATTAGCCTTTTACTTTTTTCTTTTATATTTATGTCAGCTGTTCAACCAGCGGCTGAGGGAGTTGGTGTTTTAGAAATTCATAAAGATTCACCAGCAGATAATATTGGTATTAAAACAGGAGCAATAGTGACTGAAATAAATGGAACCTATTTATCTGAATATGAAACATTTAATGAAAGATATATAAAATATATTCAGGTGATGAACAGTACAAATGCAAATGATACAATTACTATTTCATGGTTTTATAATAAAGCCCATTATACAAAAGAAATAAAACTTGCAGACAGGTATATATATTTTGGATCAAATATATACAAAGGGAAAGGTTACAATGGAATATATTCTTTAATTGGTGTTAAAGAAAATTTAGATATCCTTAAAAATCCATTTTTAACAGATTTTCCAAGAGGATTTTTAATTTTTTATGTGATTCCTTTAATTGGATATTTTCAAGGATATAACCCCATTGTTGCTCCTTTTACGAATCAATATGTTATAACAGGACCATTGAGTTTATTGCCTGATTCTATTTTTTGGATAATTGCCAGTGCTTTATACTGGATTTTCTGGTTGAATTTGGCTGTTGGACTTTTTAATGTTTTACCTATGATCCCATTAGATGGAGGATTTTTATTCAACGATGTAATGGGCTCTTTAATAAAAAAATTTAAGAAAGGAATATCTGATGAAATGAGGGATAGAATAGTCAGAAATATATCAGTTACAATTTCTTTGTTAATTTTTATTGCAATAATTTTCCCTTTTATAATAAAATATATTTAAAAAAATTAGACCTAAGCTGCTTTTCCAACTGAGACCTTACAAGGAGAGGGTATTTTCATTCCAGCCTTTCTAAGTGCACTTTTTGCATGTTCAATAAAATGTTCAGTTGTTTCAACAGTAATAATTGATTGATTTGGCTTTACCTCAGCTGCAGTTCCAACTGCTTTTCCAAATGCAGCTCGCATTCCTTGAGATACACGGTCTGCACCAGCCCCCGTTGCTTGTTTATTTTCACGTAAAACAACATGTGGAAAAATTTTGATTTGTAGTCTATAATTTGTTGAACCAACCTTTTTTTCCAATGCTCGATTTACAGTTATTCGAGCAGATTCCAAGGCATTATGTCTGATATTACATTTTTCTAAAACATAAAGTGAAACCTGAATTGGAAATTTATCTGTTTTATTTCCTAGTACAAACTGTGTAATACGCGGATTTGGAACTCCACCCATATATTCCCTTCTAGTTGAAGGTTTACCTCTGACATATCTATACATACTTGCTGGTTTTCTTGCCATTTTATTTCACTTTTAATAAATGAGAGTAGAAAAATCGAAATATATATGTTATTTATAAAGGTATGGCTAAAAATTCATATCTTTTCTCAAAACCTTAATATAGAGATGTTATTATAGATATAATCCCCTCTAAAAATACATAGGGTTATTAAAAAAAAGAATCATCAAATTATTTTGTTATTGTTTTAAGGTATTATTTTTGTTCTTATACTAAACTTTTATATTCTAATCATATATTTACTCTATGATGCATATAGGTCAAAGAGTTAGATGGCGTGAATGGCCAGATTTTCAAACTGGAGAGATAGTAGACATTAAAAAAGAAGGTATTGTTGTAATGCCTGATGATGATTCTGAGTACTGGCCAATACTACAACCATTCCAGTTGGAAAGCATTGAAGACAATTAATTGCATTTTTTCTTATAGATACAAGTGTTAATATTATAAGATGTTCTTTTTATATTATTTTCTTATAGTACAATCCAAAAATTATATACCACAACCTTTAAAACTGAAAGTAGATTGTGTGAACTTAAAATTATTTACAATGAAACGGTGAAAAAATGGTTGAAAACAAAATAGTTTTACCTGGAGATCAAGTTTCAACTTCTGAAGAACTTCTCCCAGGTGAAGGAACATTTGAAGAAGATGGCATTATTCGAGCTGCAAGGGTTGGTTCCTATTTTGTTGATCAAAAAAATAAAAGGGCAATTGTAAAACCTTTAACAAGTATCCCTGTGGAAATAAAAAAAGGTGACATTGTTTTGGCAAAAGCTATTTCAATAAAATCAAATATGGTAATTGCTGATGTTTTTCATGTAATCGGAAAAAATAGACCTATATCTGGTGATACGGATGGAACAATTCGGGTTTCTGAAATATCAAGATCTTATGTAAAGGATCCAGCAACTGAATATTCTCCAGGTGATATTATAAGAGCAAAAATAACACAAGTTAAACCAAGTTTGCAACTGTCAACCAAAGATAGAGATCTTGGAGTCATAAAAGCGGTTTGTAATAAATGTAGACATCCTCTTGATATAATAGGAAATAAGCTTAAATGTAATAACTGCAACAATAGTGAAAGAAGAAAAATAGCAATTGATTATGGTAACTATGATTTACATAAGCTTTAAGATTAATTATTTTATATAGGAAAAGAGTGAAATTTTATGGAAGTAAAAATGATTAAAAAGTCTTCTAAAGAACTAGAACTAGAAATAACTGGTGAAACTGAAACCATTTTAAATCCTATTACAGAGGTTTTATTAAATTATAAAGAAGTAGATTATGCTTCTTATATGTCTGATCATCCTGAATCAAATAAAAAACATTTGTATATTAGAGTGACAAATGGAAATCCGGTTGATATATTAAAAAAGGCGGTAAAATACTTACAAGCTGAAATAAAATCATTTAATAAAGATTTTGAAATAAAAACTAAGAGTAAAAAATAGATGCATGTATTAGACGCTGAAAAAAAAATTGGTATTAACACTTTTTTAACACCTTTTGAAGGAATAGGAGGAAAGCTTCGCACTCGACCTGAAGATTTTATTGTAAATGAAATCTCAAATTATCCTTTAGAATCAGAAAATGGGAAATTTGTAATAGCAAATGTTACTTCGAAAAATTATGAAACAAACTTAATAATAAGAGATTTTTCTAAATGGCTTCATATTTCAAGGGGAAGAATCGGTTTTGCAGGTACAAAAGATAAAAGAGCAAAAACTACCCAGTTAATGTCATTTTATAAAATATCAAATGATGATTTATTAAAGATAAAGATGAAAGATGTTGAGTTCAATAATATTTATAGATCTAATAAACCTGTGAAAATTGGTAACCTTATTGGAAATAAATTTGAAATTATCATTAGAAACATTAATCAAAACGTTAAATCGGTAGATATCAAAAAAATATTATCTTATCTTAACAAATTTAAAGGATTTCCTAATTTTTATGGAATTCAACGTTTTGGTATTATAAGACCAATTACTCATATTGTTGGAAGATATATTGTAAAAGATGATTTTGAAAATGCTGTAATTAGTTATATTGCAAATCCAATTAAGGGAGAAGATGAGGACATTTACAATTTACGTAAAAATCTACAAGAAACATATGATTTTCAGTTGGCTTTAAAGATTTACCCAGATAGTCTAAATTTTGAAAAAGCAATGTTAAACAAATTAGTAAATGACCATGACGATTTTGTTGGTGCATTAAAAGAGCTTCCTAAAAATTTGCTTACTATGTTTATTAATGGTTATCAGTCTTATCTTTTTAATCAAGTACTAAGTGAGAGAATCAATAAAAAATTGCCTTTAAATAATGCAGTTATTGGTGATATAATATTACCACTTAGAAGAGGGCTAATTGATAAAACTGGTATTTTAGTACATGAGAGAAATATTGAAAAAATAAACAAACAAATTTCAAAAGGAAAAGCAGTAATTAGTGGTGTGTTGTTTGGAAGTGAATCAGTTATTGCAAAAGGAGAAATGGGCGAAATCGAAAACAAAATAATTGAAAAGGAAAAAATTAATCCTAAAGATTTTATTATCCCTTATATCCCTTATATTTCTTCATCAGGATCAAGACGATCCATTATTGGATTTATAAAAGATCTTGATTTTAAACTTATTAAAGATGAAGTAAATAAAATGTAAAAAAGGCTTTATTTTTGAGGTTTGAACTTCAAAAAGGCTGCTATGCAACATCACTTATTAGAGAATTTATGAAAGCCGACGATATAAGGTCATATTAGTATGATTTATGATGGAAATGGTTTTAACAGTCTTTTGTCATTAGGGTGCAGAATCAAATTAATGATAATATAATAATTTGGTGAAAAATAAATGATCAAGGCGCCTTCAAAAAAATACAGCCCTTACAAACTAGAAAAAGATATATTAAAATTTTGGGAAGAAAACAATATTTTTCAAAAATCTATTGATCAAAAAAAAGGATGCTCCTCTTATGTTTTTTTAGAAGGCCCTCCAACTGCTAATGGTCTTCCTCATCCAGGTCATGTTTTAACTAGAGTTGTAAAAGATTTAGTATTAAGATATGAAGCTATGAATGGTCATTATATATTAAGAAAAGCAGGATGGGATACACATGGATTGCCTGTTGAAATTGAAGTTGAAAAAAAGTTAGGTCTTAAGGATAAACAAGATGTTGAAAAATATGGTATTAAGAAATTTAATGAAGAGTGTAAAAAAAGTGTTTTCAGATATGAAAAAGCATGGGTAGAAAACACCAAGCGTATTGGTTTTTGGCTTGATATGAAACATCCTTATGTTACATTAACCAATGATTATATTGAGTCGGTTTGGTGGTCCTTAAAGCAAGCTTGGGAAAAAAAGCTTTTATATAAAGGCCATAAGGTAGTTCCATATTGCCCGCGTTGCGGAACTGCTCTATCAGCCCATGAAATTTCTCAAGGTTATAAGACAGTAGAAGAACCTTCTATTTTTGTTAAATTTAAACTTAAAAGCGAGAAAGCATATTTTCTTGCATGGACTACTACTCCATGGACACTTATTTCAAATGTTGCACTTGCCGTTCATCCCAATGAAACATATATTAAAATTCGTTATAATGGTCAAATCTTAATTTTTGCTGAACAACGTGCTGCTGCTCTTTTAAAGGGTCAAGAATACGAAATTCTTGATGGTTTTTCAGGAAAAGAACTTGAAGGAATCCAGTATGAACCCCTTTTTGATTATGCAAAGTCTGAAAAAAAGGGCTGGTATATTGTTCTTGCAGATTTTGTAACAATAGATGAAGGTACTGGTATTGTTCATATTGCTCCTGCTTTTGGTGAGGATGATTATAATATAGGTAAAAAATATGATTTGCCTGTTGTTCAACTAGTTAATCTTGATGGAACATTTCCACCTGTAGTTGAGAAATGGAAAGGTCAATTTGTAAAGGATGCTGACCCAAGTATTATTAAATTCCTTGAAGGCTGTGGAAAATTAGAAGGAATTCATACATATAAACATGAATATCCATTTTGTTGGAGATGCGATTCTCCTCTTCTTTATTATGCAATGGAATCATGGTTTATTGCA
>JABAOC010001366.1_pt5 | contig 22845 bp, 14 predicted proteins | sample 7062161 | NCBI WGS metagenome assembly JABAOC01 (sample SAMN14538625, study PRJNA623070) | marine sediment metagenome | biome: marine biome [ENVO:00000428]; feature: marine pelagic biome [ENVO:01000023]; material: deep marine sediment [ENVO:00002113] | place: India: Gulf of Khambhat ... | reverse complement strand
CCGACAGTAAAGAGGATGATTTCATTCGGGTATTTTCTCAGCTTTTCAATGATGAAATCGGCTGCGTTTTGTTTAATCGGTTTCACTTTATCAAAACCTTCTGCCCAGGCAAATTGATGCGAGTCTCCTGCCAACTCAGTATCCTCTCCAACGACTGAGGGCGTATGACGTCCAACCACCACCGGGATATGTTCAAGACCGCACTCGTACAACATGCGACAGGCGACCTGTGCGCGTTTTGGTGTATTGCCGTGATCCATAACAAAGCCCAACACCTCAAATTCGGGACTCGTTAAAATGAGTGCCATTGCAAAGGCATCATCAATATCGCCGCCGAGATCACAGTCAAAAATGATCTTCTGCTTCTCTGCAGGATAGACTATATGTATGATGAGAAGAATGCAAAATATTATGATAAAAATATTTTTCATTTTAAAATATCCATTTTCAGTTCAAGTTTTTTTTGTTACATTCAAAATTATTTTAAAAGGATCATTTTCTTCACATCATTATACTCTCCGGCTTGCAGCGTATACAGATAAACACCGCTTGCCAGGTCACTGCCGTCAAAGATCACTTCATAACTACCTGCGCTTTTATAATCATCTATCAGGGTTTTCACCTGGCGCCCGACAATATTATAGACATTCAGTTTGACTTTAGTGTTTTTTGGTAAATTATACTTTATTTTTGTTTCAGGATTAAAGGGATTGGGGTAATTGGTAAAAAGCTTAAAATCATCAGGAATGTCAGCTAAATCATTGATCCGTTCATTGATAGCTGTCGGACTTTTTTTATTAAAGTAAATATCATCGATATATACACTGGTTGCACCTGCATTCACCCCAATATTTGTGAAGGATACACCCATCGATTGTATCGATGAATTGTTTACATGTCCCGGTATTTCCAGTTCAAGTTCATTCCAATCATTACCTTTAAGATCTTTTAAACTGAACCATCGGCTTACCCATTGCCAGCCGGTATGCATCAGGTAATTTTGGATTCCACCAACCTGAGTAGAATCCCTTTGATAAACAGCATTGGCTGAATCCACCATTGCCAGAGGAACCCACACATGATAAATCAAAGATATTACGCCGTCTTCCAAAGAACTATTTCGTCTCAGGGCATTTTCTGAACCAGCTACGAAGTTGCCTTTTATCTTATAACTGTAAGACCCTCCATGAACTATTTCCGTACTGTGAATGGCGATCGGAGTGCCTCCATTTTGACCAAAGTTCTCAACAATCCAATCATCAAATTGATCAGCCGTCTCAAAATCATAATCAGCCGACGGAGTAGCAACTTTGTAGGTGATGTCATCGATATATATACTGCTTTGACCTACACCTGCATTTTGAATGGTACAAACCAGCCCGGTTTCTATAATTTCGGAATTCTTTACATCCGAGGGTATCTGAAAAGATATCTTGTTCCAGGCATCTCCCTGCAGATCTAATAAACTGAACCATTTATCTCTCCAGTTCCAGCCAGTATACATCAGGTAATTTTGAATACCGCCTGCTTTTGATGGATCAATAGCTGCGGCAGCTTTGGAAGAATCCACCATTGCCTGGGGAACCCAGACATAATACATGATTGTTTCAACATCCTCTCCCAAAGCGCCTGCCTTTTTAAAGGCATTTTGAGAATTTGCAATATAATTACCACTCAATTTAACACTATGTGAACCACTATTGGCTTTTTCTGTGGATATTGTAGCAGTCGGGGCGCCACCTTCTCCCCAGTTTGCTGCAGTCCAGTCATCAAGCTGATCAGGGGTTTCAAAATCATAATCTGCATCTTGATCTGAAGTTTGGGAAATTACGTCTATTTTTACAGTATCACTGGCACTTTCTCCATTGGCATCTTCCACCTCCAGGATTATTTCATAACTACCGGTATCCAGTTCCACAGTAGCGGTTTTTCCTGTTGCAATTTCACTGTCGTTCAGGCTCCACTTATAGCTTATAATTACACTATTACTTGAATAACTTCTGGAACCATCCAATTGAACCGTTTCTTTACCATCTTCATCTTCATCAATTATTCTTTGATCCTGACCAGCGTCAGCAACAAGTACCGGCGTGATGTTGCCGCCAGATTTGGAAAGACCGTACAGATAGGCGTATAATAGCGTTTTTCCTCTCATCGTTTGCCGTGGAGTAAATTCTGAATGCGCCCAAATAAATCTGGTACTAATATACTTTGAAGCGTGCGGCCAGTTAGTAAAATTCGGGTAAAACTTTTCGAGAACTTTCTGTGGATTGCTGCCTACCATAACACCTCCCCATCCCTCAGTATTTAGATAAGGTGTATGTCCCGGATGAAGGCCGGGGGATCCGTCATTCCGTCCGGTAGTATAGCAGTTTTCAACACTGCGTTTATCAGCCAGTTCTGTGGTTGCTGTGGTCATCTGGATCATGTTGAGAGGATTTCTCCCCAGTCCCCACTCTGCTTCCAGCAGCAATGCATCCAAAAAAGTAAGCTGGTCTGTTGGATTGTCGGTAATGGCATGTGCCAAAACAGTTCTGGGCATATCCTGGTTGGTTTGCCACCAGGCTTGTTCATTGCTATAACCACGGCGGGAAGGTCGTTTACTTACATTGTTGGCTTCTTTACTCTTTGCTTTTGCGATAATGGCTGATTTCATGTTTGCATACAAACCAGGGTAATTAACCGGACGTTTTGTTAAAAGATATGCGGCGACTCCCCACAACTGATTATAAGATCCCTGCTGATAAATACTGGAATTAGGACCGATGACCATACTTTCGCTATTGATAACATCTTCATATTTTGTATCTCCGGTTAAATTGTAAAGGTAAGCAGCGGTCATCATTTTAAAATCGATACCCCTGATCCCTTCCATGCTTGTATCCAACATCGGATCAGCCAGACTATCGGCATAGTTGTAAGCGATTATTGCAGAATCCTGATAAGTATTTTTCAGATCATTCAGCCCAGCAATTTGAAAACAATAAGCCAGCATCGAACTGTTCAGCGCATTGGCCCAGGCTGCTATTGGAGTATTGTCTGCCTGGTATAATGCATTGTTGCCATCGGGATTGGTTAGACCGTGGGAATAGCCGCCTTGATAGCGGAGATTTAACCAGAAATCGACTTCATTCCTGGCTTCATCAAGTATGTCTGGAATACCGTTGCCGCTTTCCGCAATTCTTAGATCATCATCATCCAATGCGCCGTCACTTAGTATATAAGCTAAACAGAGATCATAGATGTTTACGACATGCCCCAAATGCCGATCCCAGTCAAGCGCATCGCTATGTCCGCCAATGGCGTTCGGATTGGTGGGATCGCCTGATTTTTTATAGGGTATCCAATTCATCGGCTTATCCCATTTATCTCCGCTGGCAAAAGATTCCCATTGCGGATGATAGGGATGCATATCTGTAACATAAATTTTGCAGTTGGACGGATCCTGATCCTGAACATACAACGGTCTTCTCGGTACGGGTGTCATGTCCAGATTATCCTGACCAATTCGCATATAAAAATATCCCAGCACAGAGACTTTAAATGGATCATGGTAAATGTCATCTTTGATCTCAAAATTTTTACTACAGCCAACGCCTTCCACTGCCAGCCGATAGGTCCCCGCCTGATTGAATCCGGTAAAGTCGATATTCCAGACATCAGATCCGGTGAGATTCCATTGAGTCTCTGTTTTATTTGCCATCCAAAAACTCACTGAGCCGACAATTTGTGATGTATCAGTATCCACATTATAGATATATACTTCATTTCCAACGAAATCCGAATAATCTCTATTGCCGCCATCACCCATGAAATGATAAAGGTCAGCCGCCTTTACTCTTGAACTGGCTAAATACCCAACCAGGTTTATATGAATAGCCTCTGAGGGACAATTAAAAATATCATAAGTAATGCTTTGAGAGGTTGTATCGGAATTGAGGTTTTGATTTATTTCTACAGTATAAATTTTATTCTCCTGCATCGAATGAGGAAGCTGAAGATAAATGAAATGTTCCTTGGTATAATCAAAAATCCAGTCACTTGATCCCCACGGTCCCTGTGACATACCATTAACTTTTGATTTTCTAAAACATGCAGTTGGGGCAATTCCTGATTCACCATAATTTGCGTCATCAGGAGATTTTATGATCCAGTTATTTACATCTGCTGCATTTGTGAGATCAAGATTTGCGCCATAATATATGGCTTTTGAGTAACCAGGCTCAATATCATTTGTATAAGCGGTTGCGCCTTTTCCATCATCAACAAATGTTACAATGCCATCCTCAAAATGGAGCATCAGATAATCTTTGTCCACAACTTTCATTTCGACAAGTTTGGAGGCATACAGAGTTTGAAAAACGCCAAATACAAAGAATAGCAGTACAAAATTTTTCTTAATTTCAAACATTTTTAATTTCCTTTCTGCATAGAATAGTTATTTTGATTGTTTTTACTTAATTTTATTTGTAACTATTCAACTTGTTTCTTTTTGCCACTGAGACACCAAGTCACAAAGTTTCACAAAGAAAGCCGTTATTGTTTTTATGTTCACCAATTCATTACTATTCAAAATCTGTTGCATCCATCAAGCGTAATTGAACTCTATTCTTTTTCTTTGTGTTTCTTTGTACCTTTGAGACTTTGTGGTTGAATATTAACTTTTATTTTTTTTATAAGTGATTGTCTTTTGTTCTAAATCAATTATGTCCATTCAAAAAGACAATATTATTGCAAAAGGATGAATTACCGATCCAGCTTAAGTTCCATGCTACGGAATCCTTTGATATTTTCTTTTAATATCAATTCCACATCAGCATCTTCCACATGACCGAGAACTCCAAACGGTCCCTCATATCCCTTATCCAACAATAATTGAATCATGCCTTTCTCCAGATTTCCCTGTCCAATTGGCAGAATTTTGGGACCTTCTTTTCTCATTCCATTGAGGTTGACATACCAGAGATACGGCATCATTTGTGCGACATTTTCAGCGTAATGATCAAGCTGGTCATGGGCATGATGAAAATTATAAACCAAACCAATTTCACATTCAGGCAAGGATTGAATAATCTTAATTTCATTGGCTGTTTCCCCGAACCAGCCGCCATGATTATAGAGTGCAACTTTGCACCCGATCCCTTTCGCTCTGCCGCATAAATAACCTATCATCTGAGCGCCCTTTTCAACCGCTTCATCATCAGATATTCCTTCAAAAAAGTTGGGATGAAAACTGACCCATAGCTGGATTTTCAATCCCGTCTCCCCAAGCACATCGAACACACGTTCATTGGAGCTGCTCAGTGCATCAACTTTATCATATTTATTATCGATCCACATCCAGACTGCGATAATTTCAATACCATTTTCCCTGGCGATCTGAAATTCTTCCACCATTTCGTTCAGATGTTCAACACGCCAGTCATACGCATATTTATTGAACCCAAGCCTTTTGAGCATCTCAATTCGTTCTGCCGGCGTTCGTTGTTTTGCATCAAATGGCACGATGCACCAGGCATAGAGATTATCCATATTCATCTCGACATCACCTTGTTTTTTGCAGGAAGTGAATATCATTAAGACCAATGAAAGAATTATGATCGGTTTCATTTTCCTTGTCCTCCCTTCATTTTTAAACTTGTTAATAAAATTACAGTGGATATTTTATACATAAAATAGTTCCGTCTGCGGTGAAATTCCCTTATATTGAATGTTCAACTGAAAGCCAATATACCAAACAACAATAAAATTTAGACCAACCACCGCCTGACACTGCAAATACGTTCCTGAATGGCGATGTCATTCGGACAGACAACGGTACAATGTTCACATTGATCGCAATATATCCGACGGTTCTTTTCAGGGATTAATAAAAAATTAGATCGTGCAAGGTAAATATCCTTATACCCATCCACATACATGGCAGTACGAACTAAGTCAGAGATTGCCAGTCCTTTCGGACATTTACCATCACAAGCACCACACATACGACAGAATCGTGGAGAATTAAAAGGATACAAAGCCTGTAGCTTTTGACGATCTGCTTCAGATAAAGAAAATTTTATCGCCGCCGTATTTCCTTCAACTTGCTCTGTTGTAGTCATAATGACAGGAATAGTGTGAATCCGCTCATCTGCTGCTAACCAGCGAAGTAAAGCATCCGGTTTCTGACCTGTTGCTTCATAAAATTTTCCCGCCAAAGGTTTCATCGGTGTTATTCCTAATTCTGCATCATGAAACATGTTTAAAATTTCACTATGCTTTTGTGGAGACAGGTAATTGTAAGCCATCATGACAACATCGACAATTGAATCCGAATTCGTTAACGTTACGACATCCCGATCAAGACTGTGCGTCGTGATACCAGCCCAACGAACTTTGCCATCCTTTCGAGCAGTGTGAACTGCTTCACTAAATTCCTTTAATACACCAGGCCCAGGAGTGATGACAAACCACACATCCAAATACCCAAAACCAGATTGTTGAAGAAAATTATCCAGATCTTCCAGTAACAAAGTTTTTGATGCCTTTGGATGGGACATATAGGCGATATTTATACTATTTCTGAAAGGAAAAAGCGCTTCACAAGCATCAAGATTGTAAGTCGGATCTCGATCACCCATGTGAAAATAATTAATACCGAGTTCAACCGCACGTTTGTAGGCTGCTTTATTCTTCACTTGCGTACATCCAAATCCAAGTAAAGAAACTGAAAGCTTCGTACGTCCCAAAATCCGCTTTGGCATCTCTGTAGAATTTGATGAACAGTCAAGATGAGAAAGTATTGAAATACTGGTAAAGCATCCGATACTCTTCACCGCCGATTTTATAAAGCACCTTCGATTTAACATATCTATTATTCCTGTTTATTAGATCAATTTAATTCTCAGCAATCCAATCAGCAATTATTTTAAATACTTCATTTCTGTGAGAAATGGGCTTTTCCTTTCCATNNAGTTTCACCAGGTGTTCCACAAGGGAATAAAGTTACAAAAACTTCCCCAGCGCTTGTATGGATGACCATAATACCATTTGTCTGTATTATGAGGATAACTATAAATTTTCTTGTAAACGGAAAACAAGCTGTCCACCTCGGCTTGCGCTTCCTGATGAGTTATTTTTCCAGCAGCAGCATCCATTCTTCTATTGATAATACTGGAATAAAATTGATTTAGTCCGGTGCTAATGACACTAACGAGATGCGTGATTTTTTTATTTTCTGCAGCCAGCCTGGTAACGATAATGCCCCCTTCAGAATATCCAACGGCAATAATTTTATTCTCTGCGATGGGCAATATATGGCAAAGGGTGTCAATGACAATTGAACTTGCCTGAACCTCCCATTCCATACCGCATTTTTGAATGTATTCTTCAGATGGCTGATAGTCTTCAAGGTTCTGTAATGGATTGATTTGATCAACCTTCATCGTGTCGCAAAACGGTGTCCCTGGTCTCCCTGTAAAAGCAACATGGAACTGATCTGAAAAGGCATGAATTTGGTCTAGTGGAACAGTTCCCAACTGCGTTGAATTTTCTTCGCTTTCCACGACCAACATGGTCGGCAATCCCCTACAGCCGCTATAGACGAACAATAAAGGTTTCTCCTGATCGATTCCTTTCTCCGTCACATAAAAGTTGATGTCTCCAAGTTGAGCATCTTTGATGTGAAATGCTTTGAGCTCCCAATCTTTGGGCGCTACGCCCTGAGCAAAGGCATTCTGAAAGATAAGTAATGAAATCAGGACAATGATGTTTTTCACTTTTACCTCCTGTTAATATACTCGACACGAAAAGGTTTTTGGATTTTGAGCTTGTTCGAATGTCATTCCCGCGGATGCAGGAATCTCCATAATTACAGAAAATTATGAGATGCCTGTATTCACAGGCATGACATAAATTCAATCCGAAAACCACTCTGCTTTTAATATAATTATCTCTTTTTGATTAAAGCTCCCTCAGTTTTTTTGACCATATTATTCATTCAACAATTTATCAGCAGCCAGCACACAGAAAATATAAGGCGCCGCACCAAAAACGATGTATTCCGACTGCTGCCACAAATAAGGATGATCATCTTTCAGTTCTGGAAAATCCGGCAGCAAAAAACCCGTTCCGGAATATACACCTCCCGGGATATAAGAATAGTCACTGCGATTGATACCGAATGCAGGGATCGGGCGATGCGTTCCCACCGTTGAAACCAGGGAAGTGTTCGATCCCGGATGCACCCCCAGTGTGTAGTTTACAGCGTCAAATAATTGTTCCCTGGGGAAAAGATGGGGATACTTTTTTATCAGATAATAATGCTTCTGGGTATGCCAAAGAATGTTCCAGGCTATTCCCCAAACCTGGACGCCGGTTATCACGCCAAAAGGTGTTTCCGACAGATGGTTTGAATGCGATTTGCTATATTCCTGCAAACGTTTTTCATAATTCTTTCTAAAAGTTTCATTGTTGATCTGATCTATGACACGGCTGATCATCCATCCTGTTTCTTTGATTTCTTTTAATATTTCATCATCTTTCGACAATATCGCTTCCAGGTATTTTTGTTCACTGGTGGCCAGGTATAATTCAACAGCCGCATTGGTGCGCTCAGCGATCAGGTTTCTTGGTGTACCGACCGATGGATAAATTATCGGCTCATGATTTTCCTCATATTCCCAAATTTTTTGAGCGTATTTAATACATTCATCCGCCAGGTTTTTATCGTAGTCTTTTAATACCCGGTTACTGGCCGATAAAATTGCTGCAACAAGATATTCCCGACGGGTGTCCTTATTGGTAAACGCATAGCGGTCATCGAATTTACCTGAAAACTGGTCATCCTTTTCATCTGGTTTCATATCGGGATTATAAAACAGGTTGTCAGTGAACACGCCCCAATCAGCCGTTTGCAGATATGTCTCCCAACTGCTGCTAATTAGGCCGACGATACTGTGATCAATTTGATGGTATTGGGCGAGCAGCCAGTGAAGGCCGTGCACCACCTGTTGTAGGGCATCTGAAATGCCGTCGGGTTTGTGCAGATGGACTTCTCGTTTATCGAAATCGACCGTTGTCTGGTCCGAATTTAGACGAAATTCCTCAATTGCAAGCGCCAGATGATAGGTTGTCCTGCCGCTGGAACCTGTATTGACATCGTCATCGCCGGCATCGTGCCAGCCACCAGTGTTTAATCCCGGTATTGTCGTTTTAGGTTCGAACCTAGTATCGGTCTTTTCTGACTGTTTAAAACCATCAAAAAATGGCAATGGAGCAGGGGCCTGCAAAGCATCATCCAGGTGACAGGCAGCATGCCATAACCGACCACGATCGCGCACGCTCATGTGACACATTTGCACCGGGATAAAGGTTTCCAATGCTGGCTGCCAAACGCTATGCTTGTAAATATCATCAGCTATTTTAAAAATATTCGAGATCACATCGCCGTATTCCAGGCGGTACAAACCGGGAGTTACTGTATTCGAAAAATCATAGACCACGTAGGTGTATCGCAAGTAATCGCCCCAAATTTCCGGAATTTTACTTTCAATTTCATGAAACAGTCCATCCGATTCTAATTTCATTAATCGAACCGGTTCAGGATTTTGAATGCCTTTCTGCAATTCGATGATGGCGCGTTTCTGCTGCCTGGTGTGGTAACCGGCCTGCGATACAGCGATCATTGACGGTTTCACCCAATCCTTTTGAATGTTCGGATAAAATGTAAGCGATACAGCTTTGTGCTGTTTGGTCAAATCGGCATTGGCGATTAATTTGAACCACATGCGTTGCGCAGCCCAACGATCATCGATGATCTTCATCTCGCCGGCATGCGAAACAATTTTCATTTTCAACAATGGATCTTCTACTGCCAGAATGATATTCTTTCCGCTCACCAGCGGTTGGACATTTTCTTTATCTCCATTAAATTCCACTTTGCTCATAAAATCAAAAGGAAAATAGCCAAAACCGTTTTCAGACATGTAACTTTTACCGGCAAATGCTTCCGGATAGAAAAGAATTTCAAAAGCGATTTCATCAAAAAGATCCGCTTTCACTGAATCGTCAAAATTAACATCTACGGAGAATGCACCATCTTCGCAGGGAGTAATCAGTATATGGTACTTCAAACCGACTTTGTCATAGTGAAAAGGAATCATTATTTGATTTTTAGACCGATCGACTATTCTTTCCGGTTTTTCGATCTTCGGAATCGGCACATGAAAATAATCAACGCCGGGAATTGCCTTTTTTTCCTTGTTAAGCTTAAATTCAAGATTACCATTCGTGGCGATTCTTTCATTATGTTGAATGATTTCAATACCACCCTGCATGCCTACCGGGTAAACATTATGAAAAACCAGAACTGATAGGGCGGGTGAATCAAAATATTCCTTATCGTTGATCGTTAAATCCTGAGCGAAGACGATCGTCGCCATGCATACGATGATTGTCCCCATCAAAATTAGTTTCATAAACATCCTCTTTTTCCAGAGTTTTAAAATTGGATTATTGGAATTTATTTATAGGATAAAATAAATTAAATTAATTGACAACCATCGTTATGATCGAGTGAGCACTACTTTTCGTTCTTACAGCCTTTTCCTCTTGCCACAAATCGAAATCAATATCCTTATTGATAGTATTTAGCACAACTACTGCAATTGTTTTGTCAGGATTTAAGAATGCAGTTGCTAATAATTCATCAGAATTAGAGGAGCATATAATTCGTTTTGCACCGACTTTGATGAATCGAGAAAAATGTCCAATATAGTAATGTGAATTCATATAATGCAGTTCACCTGTACGTGTATCCGCGATAATAGGTGCCACACAATAATTACCAACATGATTCGGTCCCCCGGTCTCATCAAGCAATACATTCCAAAAAACCCAACCATTGGTCCAATTATTCAAATCCATAATAATATCTTTGGCAAACTTTTCTCCCATTCTCCATTCATTGAGATTTTCCCAACTGAAAGATGCTACCGTGCCCTCCGTGAATACTAACCTTTTGTCGGGAAAGGCTTCATGGACTAACCGCACATTATCATAAGTATCGGTCACATACCAATGAAAACCAGTACCCCACACGTACTTAGAGGCTTCAGGATCATCATATACTACCTTTGCTCGCTGATACATGACTCCCCTGTTATGATCCCAAATCATTAATTTCAACCGCGATAAATCGTTTCGTTCCAGGGTAGGCCCAAGATAATCGCGGACAAAATCTCGCTCTTCCTCAGCGGTAAATATACACGATTCCCAGGTTTGAACCGCCATCGGTTCATTTTGCACGGTTAAACCCCACAACGGGACACCTTGTTTTTCATATTCCTGCACAAACCGAATAAAATAGTCTGCCCATGTTTGATAGTAACGTGGTTCCAATTTACCGCCACGAAGCATATCTTTCGAGGTCTTCATCCAAGCCGGCGGACTCCATGGTGACGCGAACAAATGCATCTTGTAAGCACTTTTCTGCATGGCTTCCTTTATGAAAGGGATGCGATATTTCAAATCATGTTCGATGGTAAAGTGTTCGAGTTTTAAATCGTCTTCCACTTCTGCATAAGTATAGCTACTGCTCGAAAAATCACAACTATGAATGTTCGTTCGGCACAAATTATAGCCGTTTCCCATGACTGGATCGAAACAGGCGGTTAAAAATTCCTGCTGTTTCTCAACTGGCAATTTATAAAATGTTTCCGCTGAAGCATCAGTAAGTGCTCCACCAAAGCCTTCGATGGTTTGAAAAGTTTTATTAACATCTATTATTATAGTAGGATCAGATTCAAATGGTTGTCGTAGCTCTGAAAACGTGAGTAATTCTTTTTTTGCTAATCGATCATCACTATCCTTTGATGTTACAAAAAGTTGAACTTTTGAGTAATTATAAACCGGGATCAACTTAGTTTCTGTCTTTTGACACGATAAATAAGAATATAACATGAAAAGAATTACAAAGAATTTAATTTTTCTCATATTTTTCTCCATAAGAATTTTTATCCCTGTTCTTTTTGTTAAAGCTAACAGTTGGCTCACGCTCCGAAACAAAACGCTCTGACAATAGGCGGAGAGACTGATTTAAACTACCAAAGCTCTCAATGCAACTCAAAATCCTCCGACTTTCAGTCGGGTGCGGCCGATCGTTAGATATTAACTGCCCTTCATTTGACGGTCTTATCCAGCGGGCGATTCAGGCTCTTGTACAAATTCTTTCGTGCGCTCTTGTCATTCATTAAGATTTCTTTGGCATAAAGTGCGACCTGTTTCGCCACAGCCCTGGGCACGACTATCACCCCATCACCGTCTGCCACAATCACATCGCCGGGACACACCAGCACACCGCCAATAACGACAGGACGGTTGACCGATTCAAGCTCGTTCCTTCCTGGACGAATACCGCGTCCTTTTTTTCTGAGATATAAAGGCACTTTTTCAATGGCAATCTCATCGATATCCCGGGACGATGCATCGGTGACAACACCAACAGCGCCGCGTTTGTACCAGTCCAAAATATTATACGAACCAATGGAGCCAATGTCTTTCTCCTCCACATCATCGATGACAACTACAGTACCAGGCTTGATGATTTTGGTAAATGCTTCACTGGAATAGGCACTGTAAAAATTTCCTTCCCAACTTTTAAAATCCTCTCCTCCACTGGGACGATCGGGCTTTTGTGTTGGGACATACCTGACAGTTACTGCAATGCCGCGAAAAACATGGGAAAGATTTTCATGATCCACCCAGTTGGGATGAATCGCCGGTTCTACCAGACTGGTACCCGGCAATCCGACCATATCCATACCATCCGAGACATCGGCAACACGTAAATCCTTATAAAGTTCAAGAATTTCCTTGTCGTCAGCTTCAGTGTATTGCTTTGTTTTAATAAAATTCATACCTTTAGCTAATTCTGACTTTTCAGCATCTTGAGAGAATACTATATTACTGAAAATCAAAATTAGAAAAACAACAAATTGGCTTTTTGATTTCATTTTATAGCTCTTTCGCTTATTAAATTGGTAAATTAATTTCTTGACATAGGATTAAACGTTAATTAATGAAAAAGTGGAGATTCAGGAATCTCTTGCTTCTCGATCCCAGGACCTTTGAAATATACTTTCAATACCTGTCCGTATTTTCCTTCAAAAAATTCTATTCTCAGACGATGAAATCCTTTCTTCAGGGCTGCTTGCCCATTTATTTGTTGCGGAGCATGAATACCGTCATTATCGATAATGAGCTGATCATTAAGAAACAACCGGCTTCCATCATCAGATTCTGTGTAAAATGTATAAATACCGTTAGCAGGGACATCAATATATCCTTCAAATACAAGGGCAAAATGATCTTCAGGAACATTGGCAGGAATCTCGATTTTTTGAACCACCGAACTTCCCATTTCCTTAAGAGTTGAAATATCATCCAAAGATTGGATAACGCCTGTTAGCAATTGCATTTTTATCCCTTGAGTGAAATCGGTTTCAGGAACACCGTTCTGAAAAATCCCTTTTTTATACATTGCTGTTTGGACACGGCTGCATTTTCCCGAAGGCATTATCGTCAGCGCTTTAATTTGGGTATCGGTATTTAAAACAATTGGTTCGGAATAAACTGGTGATTGTTCTGTCGGCGTACTTCCATCTAAAGTATAATGTACCTTAGCGGAGGAGTAAGGTTTTTGAAGTGAAACAATGAATTCATTTTCGATGAAAAGATTATCTTCGAGGTAAAATGGCGGTGAGACAAAGTAATTATAACCAAAGGTTTCCAGATACACCAGGTGGTTATCAAGCCGCGATAAGAACGAAAACCAGTTCTTCCTGTCCTCAGGCGTCCATACTATTTCAGACAAGACAGATAGCCTCGGCAATATTTTTTCTTCTGCATCTTGTTCTGTACAGACATTTTCTGTCCAAAGGGCTGCTTGAGCGCCCATAATATTTTGTGCTTGTTCGTTGGAAAGTGAATCGGGAATTGGATTATAATTATAGACTATTTCAAGCGCATTTAATCCACTAATCCCGGCTTTCTCATCTATTTGGGCTCTATTAAAATACAAATATTGATTCGGGACCATAACTACAGGATGTCCTGCCCTGGCAGCCATAATTCCACCTTGTTCACCTCGCCAACTCATTACAGCGGCTCCCGTTGCCAGTCCGCCTTCAAGAATTTCATCCCATCCGATGATTTTCCGCCCTTTGGATCTGACAAATTTTTCTACTCGTTTTATGAAATAACTTTGCAGTTCCTCCACATCATGCAGATTTTCATTTTTCATCCGTTGCTGACACGTGGGACAATGCTCCCAGGGAGTCTTTTTAGCTTCATCACCGCCAATATGGATATATTCAGATGGGAAGAGTTCGATAACCTCTGAAAGTACATTTTCAAAAAATTCAAACGTCTTATCATTACCAGCACAAAATGGATCACTGAATTCAAAGACAACATCATCAGGTTTTTTCCAGGGTTTGCCGCTGCAGGAATACTCAGGATAGGCATACAATGCCTCCCAGGAATGCCCTGGTAGTTCAATTTCCGGAACAATAGTTACAAATCTATCGGCTGCATAAGCTACAATTTCCCTGATATCTTCCCTGGTATAATATCCACCATAATTTGGCCCGATGTCTGTTTTAGGTTCAACAAAATAGGTCCATTCTTCCATGCCGGTGCCTTTGCGCCACGCGCCTAACTTAATAAGTTTCGGATATTTTTTTATTTCAATCCGCCAGCCTTGGTCATCTGTCAAATGCCAGTGGAATATATTAAGCTTATGCATAGCCAGGACATCGATGTATTTCTTAATGAATTCTTTAGAGAAAAAATGGCGGGAAACATCGAGATGCATTCCACGCCATCTGAACCGCGGATAATCGATTATTGAAAGAATTGGCAAGGTTATTTCATTGTTTTTATGCCTATTTGCTGAAATTAGCTGTAAAAGCGATTGAATACCGTAGAAAACACCGGGTAAGTCCCTGCCTTTTATGGTTACCATATTGTTCAAAATATCGAGACGATAACCTTCAGCATGTTCAAAGGTTTTATCGATGGACAAATTAATTATTCCCGTATCTATCCCGCTACTATCTTTAACCGGTGGATTTAAAATTTTTTGTAATGTCAGATTAAAATATTCATGTATCTTTTGGAGAGCCGGATCCGATTGAACAACAAACCCGCTCACCTTAAAGGATTTATTCTTAACATGCTTAACCTGCACAGGTTGAGGAACGATTTGTATTGTCTTAATATGATGTCCCTCATTCCGGCATAAAAAAGGGAAAACTATTAGCAAACAAAGAAATAGCATTAAACCGATTCTCATTTATTCCTCCCTCTTTAAAAATGCAAAGAAGAGTCAATAAAAGATACATGTTTTATTTGATAATTAGCCTGGCACCATATTTTAGTTTAAGTGGAGTGCTAAATTGCAATACAATATTGCTACCCTCTCTGGTGAGAGAAGATTGAATCTTTTTTCTATTAATAAAAACTGCACTCTTTTTATTTATAAAATCCCCCGGTAGAGCTACAGATTTTATATCCATCTCACCGCTTCTCACTTCTATTTCAATCGAATAAGTATTTTTCCTAAAGAATGCTGATCCTTTATTAAATGCGAATAATAACTTATAATTATCTTTAGGAATGCACGGAGAGAAAATATAATTATTATTCCTGACTGCAAATCCCAGCGCGCCATTCAGGATTCCCCAGGCAGCCATCGGTCTTAAATAATGACCGCCAAATTCCTGATGATCAAAATATAAGCCGTTTTTTCGGTAACGATCATCAACTGTTTTAGCGACCTGCAATGCTTCATTGTACATATCTTCATACATCAGAAATGAAGCAAAGGCTAATTCAACTCCTGTCCAGCAGGTATTTGCCTGATCAACCCATAACTCGCTTTCATGGATGGGAAACAGATCAGGATATTTGGGCCAGGTGCAGTTGCGCAATCCAAAATCCGGTTTGTATGACATTTCCAGTACTTTCTTCAAGGCTGATTTAACATGATCTGGATTCAATAAATGTCCAAAACCGCTTTGGTGCGCCATCCATTGACCAATTACTTGATCAGTCAAGCAACCATCATCAATGCCCTTATCGCCAGCTATATCATTTGCGAGTACATAATATTCACCGTTCCAGAGATGCTGTTCCATTAGCACAGCGGCTTTCTTGTAAATTGTTTCGGCTTTCTGTTCCATTTCCGTATCATTTAATATTTTAGCAACCTCATACATCCCCTTTGCCGTATTCAGCCATTGTGAATGAATATAGGAAGCCAGACCATACATCGGGAAATTGTCATAGCTGGACATGATGCCATTCATGTCAGGCATCCCGTCGCCGTTTAAATCCCAGCGTTTAATAGCAAATTCAAATGCTTTTTTTAAAGATGGCCACATTTCATTAATGAACTGCCGGTTGTCCGTCCACATAAAATCGCGTATAACCATCTGGATATAATTGCCGACTAGATCGACCCGATGACTCACGCCCCAGGTACCGTTCTGTGTATAATCCAGATCGTAGGCGAGACCATGGGCAATATCACCATTCGTCTGTTGAACGCCTTTATGGGCACGCATGCTGGAAAGTTGTAATTCCGGAAATAAACTGATAATAGAAGAAGAACCGTAATAGGTCACATCGGAGGTAATATTAGGTCCCCAGCTTTTATCAGCACTCATTCCTTCGCGCATTCCAAACTGCCCGGCTTGATTAAAAGTGGCACTGGTGCGAAATGTATTTAGCTGAGATGATATTTGTTCAAGCAAAAATGGATCAAGATCGCTTGAAAAGTAGTCATCAAAAAATCTTCTGGTTTTGCCTATCAATTCTGATTTATTTTGGATCATATATTCAGCGACGTCCGCAGAACTGCTGAAAAAATTGTTATAATAATTGCCAATTTTTTTGGTGATTTTTTGATTGACCCAATAGTTTTTTTCAGAATTCCATGCTGCCCGCTCTTTTTCATTGGGTGCGTTATGTGAACCATAAGCATTCGGAAAATACCAACTCAGTAAAAATTGATGATTGAAGGATTCACCTTGCTGCAGATCTTTCGTGATGCCAATGGAGCTAAAGTGCCGCTGGTCGTAAGATTCATACTGATACATACCCCGTTTTTTACCGGTTTCTTTATCGATCTTATTTCGACCTTCCGTGTCATCAATATTTGGAAAGGTGTTATTGACGACTAATAATTCATAATAAGGATGCTTATGCTCCCAGCCCAAATAATATGTTGATTCATCGGAAAGCGAAGCCAAACCCATGTGCCCGAATGATGGATGTTCTTTATCCATACCCTCAACAGAGAGATCAAAATATTTGTATCCTTTACACTCCACCAGATTTGACGTAAAATATTTTTCCTTACTATCGTAGCCAACCAGATTGCGCAAAGTGCCGATTAAAAACACATTCACCATTTTCTTAGAATGATTTGTCACAGTGAAATCGAAATAAACGCTAGGTAGAGCTGAATTTTTGATATCGTGCGGAATAAAAGGACTGTGCACTATCATTTCAATAACAAAAGGCATCTCCGAATCGGTAAATTTCATTTTGGTGTCAGGAAATCTGGCTTCATATTCGATCTGTTCGATTGCCGTCATCCAGGGATAATAGTAAGCGATTCCGACCAGGGCAGCTTCGTTATATTCATTATTGAGCTGTAGCAGTTTTATTTTAGCATCTTCTCCGGCGACCTGATAGCGAACAATAAAAAATAACAGGGATGATTCATCATTCGATCTCGGCAGGGTAGCCAGTTTAAAAATGGGACCCGTTCCCCGGGGATGATTATTAAAAATAGACCAATTATAAAACTGTCCGTCTTTCCTCAGCTCAATCGAACCAGCGCCAATGCCGCCGTGTGCGATTCCGCTTCTCGGATGATAAGACGATTTATAAATTTCTTGTGAAAATAATGAAGTTGTGAATATAAGAATCAGGATGAAACTTATTGGAATTTTAAGCAATGACTTCATGGTATTTTCCATTCATTTCAAATTTACTTATCTCCTGCATATTTCGTTTAATTAATTGAATTCTCTGCTCGACACAAGCCGCAGAATGAAGGGCATCTGGGGGCGTATTTTTCACATAATCAATCAACAATTCGATATGCGATTTTGCGACGTGGACTCTTGTATCCGCGGAACAATAATAAATCAGCACATCGCCATTCTCTTTCATGACCCACCCATTGGCAAATAGTACATTATAAACATCACCGATATATTCATTGCCATAGGGTGCCATAAAATATCCTCCTGGCGCATAAATGACTTTCGATGGGTCTTTAAGATCGGTCATGAACATGTAGAGAACATACCGTAATCCAGAAGCTGTATTTCTGACACCATGAGCCAGGTGTAGCCACCCCTCTAATGTTTTTATCGGCGGTGGACCTTGCCCATTTTTTTCCTCTTTAATGGTATGATATATTTTCTTATCAATAATTTTTTCATCTGATATTACCGGATGTTCAACATCGTCGCAGAGCGCCCAGCCAATTCCCCCACCTGATCCAGTGGTTATAAAACCATCCATTGGTCTTGTATAAAAAGCATATTTGCCGTTTACAAATTCTGGGTGCAAAACTACGTTTCTCTGTTGTGGAGATTTTGTTACAAGGTTTGGTAGTCGCTCCCAATGGATTAAATCTTTTGTGCGCGCAATACCTGCGCTGGCAATCGCGGCTGATTCATTACAAGGCAGTGCATTTGGATCCTTTGTCTCCGCGCAAAATACACCGTAAATCCAACCGTCTTCGTGCGCCGTAAGGCGAATATCATAAATATTTGTATCTGGTTCTTCATTTTGCGGCATGATGATCGGGTAATCCCAAAATTTGAAATTGTCCACTCCGGTTTCACTTTCCGCTACGGCAAAAAACGACTTTCGATCATATCCTTCCACTCTCACAACAAGAATGACTTTACCGTTTAACATCATAGCGCCGGCGTTAAAAGCGGCATTGACGCCAAGTCTTTCAAGTAAATTTGGATTCGTAGAATAGTTTAAATCAAAACGCCAAAAAAGGGGGAGGTGCTCTCGCGTAATAACAGGATACTTAAACCGGCTGTAGATTCCGTTTTGCGAAGCTATTTCTTCATTTTTCCTTCGAATCAGTCCCTCGTACTCGAGGTTTAGTTGCCGTAATCTCTGTTCAAATAATAGTTCTTCCATGCTAACCTCTTTCATTTCAATTTCAATTATTTCTCCATGAAACGATTTCACTCTGTTTATAACCAATCCGTATCGCTGTGGCTGTTATTTCATTGCCGGCTTCAGTTTTAAAGGGTTTCGTATATAAAAACCAATGATCTTTTGAGTATCCTTTACCGTTAATCTGATAAGCAATTGATGCCTCTTTGGTTGCACAGGTTATTTTGATTGAGTCGCCATACCTGAAAATTTTCGGCGCGTCAGTAACTGGTTGAACACCACCTTGCCACATCGACCAGACCAGCTTTTTTTCGCTGCGCAACGGATCGTCTCCAATCTCCTCGAGCCATTTCTCATGGACTTTTCTAAGTCTAATTAATTCTTCTCGATAAGCCGGATCATCTGCAACATTATTCAGCTCATAAGGATCATTTGAAAGATCGTACAGCTCTTCCGGGGATTTGGTTTTACGAAACCAGTACATCTGCTTTTTGTTCAATTTGCCTTCATCCCGCAAGCGCAGCAATTCCTTCATACTTTCCAGATTTTTTCGGAATTTAATATCCTGGTAGCAACCGATTTCCGGTCGATAATTTCGAATATACTTAAACCTTTTATCGCGCACTGCACGCCGTACATCATATTCAGAATCCATCCGGTCACGTGCTGCGAAAATATATGTTCTGGGCTCCGATTTATATTTTCCCAGGAAAGCGTGTCCATGCATATATTCTGGAGGTTCGATGCCTGCCAGGGACATTATGGTTGGTGGAATGTCCACAAAACTGATCAGCTCATCCACTTCAGTACCAGCATATTTCTTACCTGGAAATCGGATAATCATCGGTACATTGAGCCCGGTATCGCAAAGCTCACGCTTACCTCGGGGCAAAGGTCCGCCATTATCGGAATAAAATATGATAATGGTCTCTTCCAGAAGATCGGCTTTCTTAACCTCATCTATCAGTTCACCGACCTCACGGTCCATAATGGTGATATTGTTGTAAACCCGGGCAATATCGCGTCTCATTATTGGCGTATCTGGAAAGTACGGTGGTACCTGGACGTCTTCGGGAAGAATAGTAACCGGATCATTGGCCCTGTCCCACACCTGTGACTCATGTGTGGTCATCAAGTTAAAAATAGAAAAAAATGGCATCCCTTCCGGTCGGTTTTTCCAGTGTGCCCGATTACTGCACTCATCCCAGGCAGTAATTGGTACCTTAAACTGATAGTCCGTTTTTTGATTATTCGTACAGTAATAGCCATTTGCTCTCAGGTATTCGGAAACGCATTTCACCTGTGGCGGAGGAACTGCCTCATAAGGCGGAATGCCATCCGGCAGATATGAGCTGGTCCGCATATTATTTGCCCCGCACGCGGAGGGATACATCCCGGTGATCAAAGCAAAACGGCTGGGCGCACAAACGCCGGAACATGAAAACAGATTGGTAAATTTAATTCCTTCCGATGCCAACTGATCAAGATTAGGCGTTTTAGCTATTCTATCTCCGAAACAGCACAGGAAAGGGCTGATATCTTCGCAGGTAATACAAAGAATGTTCGGTTTTTTGATATGGGAAGATAACCGTGACAGGGGTAGAAAAAAACTGCCGGCACTCAGGATACCAGTTGTTTTAAGAAAATTCCGGCGATTAAAATGTGACTGTTTCATCTTTCTTTGTCCTTTATGCAACGAATGCAGAATGCATTTTCTTTTAAATAATAATTACCCATATATAGGATTTTATATTTTGGAGGCTGAGGATACCAGAAACCATCCAACTGAGCAAACCACGCGTAGGCGCTGTCATATTCAGTGGATGTCCAGTACACCGCCCAATGCCCTTTCCTTCCGAAATATTTTTGGTAAGCAACTCCAGAGGGAATTGCAGTAAATCCAGAACTATTATTTCCATCCCATGGAATCGTATCCCCCTTCGAAGCTTTCAATTGCTGTCCAGCTGAATCAACGCCTAAAAATTGACTTAACCGTTGCCACTCTGCAAGAGTTGGAATATGCCAGCCATCCGGGCAAATACCCTGGTTGCCTTCGGAGTGTTGCCAGTTCATTGCTTCATTCCAGGTATATAATCCACCGTAAACGGCTCCAATAGTAGAATCATTCTCGAAGAAGGTTCTTTCGAAGATTCCGTTATCGTGTTGATCACAGTCTTTAACGACCTTACCGTAATTCAAATCTTCAGCCATCCAAACCTGATCGCCGATGCGGACGGTTTTGTAAGTTCGGCCATCTCTCGGGTCTATTAGCACTGAATCATCCTGGACGGCTGACTCACGCAGTCCTGAACATCCTATAACCAAGCTGATTAGCACGAGCAGAAAAAGTTTTCGTTTCATTTTAAATCTCTCTGTTTTTCATCGGTTTTTTTCAGCTTGCTCTTTGCCAATTCTTCGCTAATTTTAGCGACTCGCTGATCATCCAGCCTGTAAAATAGGAGTGCAATTACAGCCAGAACAGCAATTGCTGCTGGAATCAGACTTAGCGACAACTTAATTCCCAATAATGATTCAGCCGTTTGCGGAACATCAGCTATATAGCCGAATAAAGACAGGATGAGCATTGACAGGGCGCCGCCAAGAGAAAATCCCATTTTCTGACTGAACGTAGCTGCCGAATAAACCAGACCGGTGGCACGCCGGCCGTTTTTCCATTCCGAATAATCAGCCGCATCCGCCAGCATGGACCAGAGCAGGGGCATCGATGGTCCCGAAGCAAATGAAAAAATAATTTGCATGGCATATATCCATACCAGATCAGTGGGATTGGCAATGAAAAATCCAGCGGAAGAGAGGATGACAACCATCATGCTGCTAATATAAAGATTCTTCTTGCCTACCTTTTTTGAAAGCCACTTCGTGGGCAATACACCGATCATAACGGAAAGTGTTCCGGCGACCATAAAGGGACCGGCTGCCTTTTCATTACCAATGTAATATTTAAAATAGTACATGATTACTGCACTTCGAATGGCAACATAAATTAAGGTTGTTACAGAAACAGCAGCCAGAATCACCCAGGGTTTATTTCGAATCAGGTCTTTCAAATCATCTTTTATGCTGGATTTTTGGGATACATCAGGTTTAACACGTTCTTTTACCGATAAGAAGGCAATGATAAAAACGACAATGCACAACGTACCAAATATTGCCATAGTCAGGGTATACCCTCTGGACTGGTCTCCCCCACCTAATTTATCAACCAATGGAATGACAAAAGCCTGCAGGCTCGCACCAGCAGCATAGGCAAAAACGAATTTATAGGAAGCAACACTGGTGCGTTCTCTGGAATCCGGCGAAATCACCCCAATGAGGGTATTGTAGGGAATCATCATCGCTGTGTAGATGATCATCATCAACCCGTATGTTGAATAGGCGTAAATGATTTTACCCGTATAGCTGAAATCCGGTGTGGTAAACATTAACACAGTGCCCAGTCCATAAGGTATGCAAAACCACAACAGATAGGGACGGAATTTTCCCCAGCGGGTATTGGTGCGGTCAGCAATCATGCCCATGACGGGATCATTAGCAGCATCAAACAGCCTGACCACCAAAAACATCGTTGATACTGCCGCAGCAGTTAATCCGAATGTATCTGTGTAGAAAATTGGTAAAAAA
>JABAOC010004842.1_pt1 | contig 22846 bp, 14 predicted proteins | sample 7062161 | NCBI WGS metagenome assembly JABAOC01 (sample SAMN14538625, study PRJNA623070) | marine sediment metagenome | biome: marine biome [ENVO:00000428]; feature: marine pelagic biome [ENVO:01000023]; material: deep marine sediment [ENVO:00002113] | place: India: Gulf of Khambhat ... | reverse complement strand
AATTTGGTGGTCACAGATTCTTCGTCGCTTCGCTCCTCAGAATGACAAAAAATTGTGTTTTCGTTCAAGCATTAATTACCAATTGTAATACTGAAAACACTATGCTAAAAAACGTCAATTTTAAACTAATAATAGCTCTTTTTTTCGCCATTATCATATTTCCTGAGATTGATCACCTATCCGCTCAGAAGCCTCTCTCCGTTCCTATAACAAATACACTCGAATTCACCTCCTCAAATTTACCCATCATCATTATTGACACATACGGTCAGGATATTAAGGATCCGTATCGTATTAAAGCACATATGAGTATTATTGACAACGGCAAGGGAGAGCGCAACTATCTAACTGATCCTCCCAATAATTATAATGGAAGAATAGCTATTGAGTTGAGAGGAAGTGCATCACTGGCTTATCCGAAAAAAGGGTACCGTTTTGAAACGCAGGACAACCTGGGTGATAATCTCAATGTTTCATTAATCGGCATGCCAGAGGAAAATGACTGGATTCTGTATGGACCATACGATGATCAATCGTTGATCCGAAACGTGCTGGCATATAAGCTGTCCAATGATATTGGAAGATATACCAGTCGGACACGGTTTTGCGAGCTAGTGTTGAATGACGATTATCGTGGCTTATATGTATTGATGGAGAAGATCAAACGAGATAAAAATCGGATCAATATTTCCCGCATGGATTCGTTGGATACGACTGGGGATGCAGTTACAGGCGGATATATTATCAAATTCGATAAGGAGAAAGGGGAGAACGTTGGTGGCTGGTGGTCTTCAACTGGCATCTATTACCAGTATCATTATCCCAAAGCCGATGAAATCATTCCAGAGCAGAAGGCTTATATTCGAGATTTTATTAATCAGTTTGAAACAGCCATGAGCAGACCCGATATTGCTGATTCGACTTATGGCTATCCCAAATATATCGATGTCGCATCTTTTGTCGATCATTTTATCTTGAATGAATTCTGCAAGAACATCGATGCGTATCGAATTAGTAATTATATGTTCAAGGATCGTGATAGCAAAGGCGGGAAGCTGAATGAAGGACCGATCTGGGATTTCAACCTGAGCTTCGGTAAAACCTGGTATCCAGAGGATGCCTATCGGGTGGATGAGTGGGAAATTGATCATAATCATTATAAGCCACATGATTCGCCTAAAGTCCCGTTCTGGTGGGAACGATTGGGTCATGATCGTGTATTTGCCGGGCTAGTTGAAACCAGATGGCGTGACTTGAGAAATACTACATTGCACTTGGATAGTGTCTATCATACCATCGATCTGCTTGTTGATACCTTAGCCGAAGCCAGAGTGAGAAATTTTGAACGCTGGCCTGAATCGGGAAAGTATCATTCCTACGAAACAGAGATTCATAAGATGAAGCAATGGATCAGTGATCGGATTGATTGGATTGAATTGAATTTAAGGGCACTATCTTCAGTTCAGCAGAATTCAGAGCGCGAAAAAATTCCCCAAGACTTTAGCCTCGAGCAAAATTATCCCAATCCATTTAATTTGGAAACGATGATCAAATATCAACTCCCAACATTTTCGAAAGTGAAATTGAGCATCTTCAATCTCTTTGGACAGGAGGTTATTACATTAGTTGAGGATGAACAAGATTATGGTTTTTATCAGGTACGGTGGGATGGGAAGGATAATTTGGGGAGATCTATAGCAAGTGGTGTGTATGTTTATCAACTTAAAACAGATAATTTTGTCAAGGTAAAGAAATTGCAGATATTGAGATAGTATGATTTTATAAATCCAAAAATAGTTTATTTATTGACATTAAGTACAAATGAAACATAAGGCTATACAAACCGTATAGTTCGATTGATAATTTTTAATATTTCCACAAAAATATGGAGGATTTAAATGGACAAAATAAACAGACGTTCTTTTATCAAAACCACTGCGACAGCGGCTGCGGCAACTGTAGCAGCACCTGTCTTGCCGACAGCCTGGTACAGCCTGGCTCGGGCGGATACGCCAGGGTATTTTGAACGTGAGTTCGGCATGACAGATGAGCTGTGTCAAAAAGTACTGGCTAAGGCGTTGTCCAAAGGTGGTGATTTTGCCGATCTGTACTTTGAGCACACCATTAGTAATTGGGTAATTCTCGAAGACGGCAAAGTGAGTCGGGCCTACAGTAATGTAGCTCTCGGCGTGGGCATTCGAACAGTGAAAGGTAACCAGGTAGGCTATGGTTTTACCCAGGAATTAACTGAGGAATCTATGCTGGCTGCTGCATCCACTGCTGCGACGATTTCAAATGCCAATGCAAAGAAACCCGCCAGCAAGTTTGTCCCACTGAAGATGAAAAACTATTATCCGCTTGAGAAATTGCTAACCGCGGTTCCGCTGGATTCTAAACTTCCAATTGTTCAATGGGCAAATGACAAATGCTTCGAACTTTCTCCGTTGATTGTTAAAGTGAATGCCGGGTTTCATGATCAACAGAAACGAATCTTAGTCGTTACCAGCGATGGCATAAAAGCCGAGGATTTGCTGCCCAGAAATTATCTCTACGCTTCAGTGGTGGCTGAGAAGGATGGCAAGAGGGAGCGGGCTGGCTGGAATCTTGGTGGGCGCAGAGACTTCTCATATTACAATGAAACAATTGTAGACGAGGTCGCCAAAGAAGCGGTTGATCGTGCAGTGATTCTTTTCGAGGCAGTTCAGCCCCCAGCAGGAGAGATGCCCGTTGTACTAGGTCCTGGCGTTACTGGCGTGCTGCTTCATGAAGCGATAGGACACGGTATGGAGGCAGACTTTAATCGGAAGAAAATATCCACCTACTGCACCATGATCGGCAAGAAGGTGGCAGAGCCGTTTGTAACCATCGTTGACGATGGCACCAATCCCAATATGTTGGGTTCCCTCAATGTCGATGACGAAGGAACTCCAGGACAAAAAACAGTATTGGTGGAAAGGGGAATTTTAACCAGTTATATGCACGACAAGATTTCTGCAAAACATTACAAAGTGGAGCCAACTGGTAATGGCAGACGAGAAAGTTATGAACACTACGTGCAGCCCCGCATGCGAAACACCTATATGTTGGCAGGTCCAGCTACCCCTGACGAGGTCATCAAGAATGTGGAAAAAGGTATCTACGTTCAGGATGTGAGCAATGGAGAGGTTAAAATCGGCGAAGGGGATTTTGCATTCTATGTATCCCAGGGAAAAATGATCGAGAATGGGAAGCTCACCGCGCCAATCAAGGACATCAACATCATGGGGAATGGTCCAAAGATGTTGAGGAATATCACTATGTTGGCGAACGATCTAGAAATGTTCAAAGGCGGTGGTGGTGCATGTGGAAAAGGTGGACAGGCGGTTCCTGCTGGATTTGGTCAGCCGACCTGTCTGGTGAAATCGATGACTGTTGGCGGCGTAAAGGCATAAGGAAAGGAGGGAAAAGATGAATAAAGAAATGTATGATTTGGCTGCTTGGTCGATTAAGACCGCAGAATCCGCCGGCGCTGATGACTGCCGGGTTGGTATTAACAGCGAACGATTTGTTGAAATCAGTTACCGCGAGCGCAAGCCCGAGAATATCAAAGAGGCATCCACCAGAAGACTTAATATCGAAATCTTTGCCAAGGGACGCTATTCTACTCAAAGTACATCTGACCTGCGAAAAGAAGCTTTGGAAAACTTCATTTCAGACGCGGTTGCTACAACGAAGCTTCTGGCAGAGGATCCTTACCGTACTTTGCCAGACCCGAAATATTATGAAGGTCGGGCTGACATGGATTTGGCTATTCTCGATCCCGACTACAAGAAACTTACACCTGAAGGTAGACACGATATGGTGAAAGCTATAGAAGAGTCTTGTCTTGCTAAGGGTGGGGACAGGGTCATTTCGGTCACTGCGCAAGAATACGACAGCCGTGAAGAATCGGTCGTGTTGACGAGCAACGGTTTCGAGGGTTATAGGGAATCCACTGTTTATTGGGCAGGTGCGAGCATGACAGCTCAGGATGAGGGGGACCGAAGACCAGAGGGCTATAATTATGTTGTAACAGTTACAAAAAAGGATATGCCTTCACCTGAGGAAATCGGAGCGGTTGCGGCGAGTCGTACGCTTGATCTTCTTGGCGGAAAGAAAATCCAAACCGAAACCCTACCAATCATCATTGAAAATCGGAATGTTTCAAGAATACTGTGGGGGTTTCTCGCGGCAATGTACGGGAGTAACATCCAACAAAAACGATCCTTTCTGATAGATAAAAAAGGACAAAAGATCGGAAGTGACCAATTCACAGTTATCGACGATCCATTTGTGAAGGGTGGATTAAGCAGCCGATTGTTTGATGGTGATGGCTTCGCAACAAAGAAGAGAACCATGATCGATAAAGGTGTCCTGAATGAGTTCTATGTCGATTGGTATTATAGCAGGAAATTGGGGTGGGAACCGACTACTGGCAGACCATCGAACCTGATTATTCCGCCAGGCAAACGATCGGTGAAGGAGATCATGAAAGACCTCGGCAGAGGCATTTTCATCACGGGATTCATTGGTGGCAACTCTAATTCGACTACTGGCGATGCATCTATTGGCATCATTGGCCAACTGTTCGAGGATGGAGAACCAGTTCAAGCTGTGGCTGAAATGAACATTGCTGGCAACCATCTTGAGTTCTGGAATCACCTTGCTGAAGTTGCCAATGATCCGTGGATTTACTCTTCTCAACGCACACCGAGTTTGGTTTTTACGGATGTGGTTGTTTCGGGTGTTTAGGGCGTGAGAATATTATACTTATTGCAGGTAAAAATTTCATAGAATGCTGTCAATGCGAGCTAAGCGAAGCAATCTCATAACTATTAGAAAATTATGAGATTGCTTCGTCACTTCGTTCCTCGCAATGACAGATGACATAATAAAAAATTGATCCATAACGAGTATAAAATGTTTTTATGCCTTATTCTAAGTTCAATTAATGAGTCTACTCTAAAAACCGATTCCATCGCTAAAATACATCATGATCATTGCATAAAAACAAGAACTTATGTAAGCGATGGAATCGGTAATCCATAGAGTGAACTCATTAATTAAAAAATAAAAATATAATTCTAAAAGTAACAACAGACTTTTCTTACCTTCTTAGATACATAAAAAATTAGTAGACCTTTTTTTAGAACAAATGGGGCAAGGTAGTTAAGGTGTGCTTGCCCCGTTTTTTTTAAATTGTTAAGCAACAATTATGCTGATCTGTGTACCAATAGGTACAATCATACCTAAAAATTGCTTCTTTCGGTACATTAAAAACCTGTGTCTTCTAAAAAATACAAAGTAATATTTATTGTATAAATAATAACTTAAATTAATTAAAAATGGTGCTGACATCTTTGGTCTGGCATTTGCAAAATGAAAGGGCGAAATAAGGGATCCCTATCAAAATATAAATAAAAAAAATTCACCCTTAAAAATAAAGGAGATAATACGATGAAAAATTATGCCTTACTTTCGCTTTTGATTTTTGCTCTACTTACCATGTTAGTCATCGGGGGCTGTTCTAAAAATTCACCGACTGAACCTGATCAAGAAGAAGAATTAACTGAACTGGATAAACCTTACGGTGGGTTTGACACGTCTGATGAACTCCCCGCTTTTGGCGATCCGACGATTTCAGTTGACTTCGAGGACGATGAAGACGTTATTGATCCGATCACATTGGACCCTGCATATACAAATGCAATAAATACGGATACCGTCAACGCCTATTTCATCCGAATTACCTGGGGATTGCTGGAATATGATTCCACAGTAACCACTGCACTCGATTGGAGTGGCTCGGCAAGCATTACGCGTGGTACTTTAGGGATTATGAAAGCCATCCGTTTCGAGCCCGCCCAGGACAAGATTGTTGTTCCGCGACCGAATCGAAAAACAGTCGAATGGATCTCTCAAACAGGACCTCACTTCGATGGGATCGTGCTGGTCATTATCGATCGCGATACTGCAAACGTTGCTGGCGAATTTACATTCTCAACGAGTCTTTACTCCAGAACCTTTACTTATGATGAACTGGATTCATTAGAGATAGTTGAAAATGTGACTGATCAGGGTCATCAGGTTTCCATCCAGGCTTATAACAAGAGAGTTATTCCTTTTGGTGGTGGCTTTTTGGATGGTAAATGGATCAAGACCAGACAGCACGGCGGCATTTTCAAAGGAAGATGGATCAATGAATTTGGCACCAGTGCTGGACATCTGAAAGGCATCTGGGGTGTGAATCGATTCAGCGAAAATGTCTTCTTTGGAAAATACATCAGCCTAAATGGTAGATTTGGTGGCATTTTGGCTGGTAATTGGGGCTACCAAGAAAATGACGAGAATGCCGGCTGGTTCGCTGGTCGTTGGGTTAACCAAAGTCTGACGATAATCGGTACAGTTCGTGGTCATTGGAAAACCAGAGAAGGAAGTGAGAGAAACGGCTTCTTCCACGGTAAATGGAGACACACCAGACAGCCACGTTAAACAGCAGATGTGAGAAAAAAAACTTTTCACTTTTGACTTTTAACTATCCGCTTTTAATTTAGTAACAATGGATCGAATTTTTCAATAAGATTGATTTATGAAAATCTAAACCTTTTACCAGAAAACATCTGCTTGTGCCTCTCTTCAATCTGATGGGACAGGGTCACGGAAATTGGAACGGTGACCCTGTTTTTTTAACAATTTTCCCCCAATTTAGAATTACTTTTTAATAAAAAAACTCCTCTCATTTAATTCATCCAATCGCCGCTTAGCCGATTCAATTAACAGAGGATCCTCCTGTTTCTTTTCGGCAATTGCAATGAATTTTTTATAATACGTGATCGCTGTATTCTTCTCTTGATAATAATCATCATACGTAATGGCTAAATTGTAATAAGCAAAACTGAATTCTGGATCAATGGCTAAGACTTTTTTATACCATACGATGGCATGTGGATAATCTTCTTGGAGATAGAAATTTAATGCTCGATAGAAATATGTCATTTTAACGAAATCTTCGGTTGACCATAAAATGGCTTGTTTAAATTCATCTTCGGCTTCACGAAATCGTCGCTCATCGGAAAGGGCTCGGGCATAAAAATGATGCACTAATGCATCATCCGGCTTCAATGAAAGATTTTGTTAATTTAGAAAGCTCAAAAAAATTTTGACACAATCAAATGAATTGGATTTTTGACGAACGATTAATTCAGAAAATGAATCTTTCTGGATCCACATACTCACCATTTTTAATCACTTCATAATGTAGCAAAATTGGCTGTTGATCTGATCCTTTTACTTTGCCAATTATTGACCAACGTTTTACCAATTCATTCGATTTCACTAAAATGTCAGATAAATTTGAGTATCGTGTCTGAATTCCATAGCTGTGATCGATAATGATTAAATTTTCATTGTTCCTTGTCCCATAGTTGACTTCTATAATTTTTCCGTCAGCCGTTGCAAACACATTATCCTCATTTTGAACAGCAATATCAATTCCTTTATTAAATGAAGCCTTTTTAGTTAAAGAATCGATATGCGCTCCAAAACGGCTTACTATTTCTCCACCCTTAATAGGAATGATACTCGGTGTACGCCTTAGCCTATTGGTCCGTCGCTTTTGAATATCACTAATTTGATTGATATTTTCATCCTGAGACTTTTTACAAGAAAAAGTCAATAAAATAATCAAGAAGATATAGGCTAAATTTCTCATTAATTATCTCCTATAGTTTAAATTTTTTTGAATTGAAGCAAAACCCCCGATAGGTTCTGGTGGCTGATCATGAGATACAAAATATTCTGCTTTCTCAGAAATTTGAGGTGCAGGATAAGTTAATGGTTTGGATTCGATTTTTTTGAGAACTACCTCATTATGACCAGAGGCAAAGGGCATTGCCAGCCTTTTTGAGGTTAACTAATCAGTCTTTAATTTAAATCGCACGGGAATCGACACCCAAACCGCTACAGGTTTACCTTTTGCGCGAGCAGGTTTCCATTTTATGCTTTTAATAGCTGCAACAGCGGCTTCATTACAGCCATTGTTTTCATTGAGGGGAACAAGTATTCTGGTATCAATAACATCTCCATTTTCGCTAACTCTTGCGTAAACAGTCACAGTCCCTTCAATTCCAGCTCTTCTGGCGATTTCAGGATAGATTAAATTTTCCTGAATTGCAGCAAAGCCGCCAATTGGCTCGGGTGGTTCATCATAAGCGACAAAAAACTTATAAACATCATCTGACGGCAGAGGTGGCGGTGGAATATCAGATGGTGATACTATTTCTTCTGCCGCAACTTTGAGATTGTATGTTATGGGTATTGTCACCCAGGCAGTAATCGGACGACCATTCTTTTTTGCCGGAGTCCATTTCGAATACGTGACCACAGCAGATAACTTTCCTTCAAATTTACCAAGTGCATAAACTTGTGGTGGTGTATAGCTTTCAATACCTTGTGGAGGAGCTTTCATTTCGAGAACGGTAATTTCTCCTGTTTCATTAATTTTTACATTAAAAGTTGAACCTGCCTTTTTTATGAACTCAGGAAAAATCAAATATTCCTGTATCGCCTCGAATCCACCAACCGGCATCGGAGGTGTGTCATAATCCACTTTTTGACTATCCACTAATCCAGCTTGCAAAGCATTTTTGGAGTAGTCGAACTTCGTACCTGTTATCTCTGATGACAAAGCAGGCTGATTGGGACTCTCTTTTTTCTGGCATGAAAAGACAATGGCAAGAACAACCATGCCAATCAGTACCAGCCTTTGCGCTAAACTTAGTTTTGTCATGATTTTCTCCTTTTTGTTTAAAATATAATTAAAACGATTGAATACAAATCTCTTCGATTGATAAAAATAAGTACTTATCGAGGGAAGCACGTTCCAACCAACAGCATGATCAATAGATTTTAACAGCGATTTCCCATATTCCAGAGACTTCCCTTGCATCGTTTGAATGGCAAAATCATCACAGGCTTTTTCTCGATAGCGCGAAATCTGGATATTGGCAAACCACAGCAGAGGATGGAAAAAATAGAGCAACTGGAGCATATTTTGAATACTGATAATTAAGACATCCTTTCGCTTCACATGCGCCATTTCATGGAGAATTAATGCCTTCAATTCGATCTGAGTCCATGATAGCGCCGACTCAGGAAGATAAATTTTAGGTGTAAACACTCCCTTTGTAAACGACATTGAGATATTCGGACCAGTCAAAATTTTAACGCGATCACTGTTGAAAATTTTGTTGGAAAATAGAATTTCTTTTGTAATTTCTCTGCAGGAGTGTGATAAGCTTCTTCGAAACATAAGAGCTTTATACACCCAAAAAATGAACAGACTCATCGTAATGAATATCCAGAGCAAAAATAAAAAGCCTTGATAATCCAAACCGGGGATACTGGTTGTGGTAATGTGAATTTCTGGAATCATTATCATAGGAATCTGGTTTTCGACAACAAACCTCGAATTTGATATAACAGTAGGCAGCTCAATTGTTGGTGGAACGAAAATTTTAAACAATCCGATGAGCCAGACCAGATATAAAAATTTAGCAGACTGTTTTCTTAATAAGATAACAATTATAAAAATGAAAATAATGAATAAACCCAATTGAATCGAAGAGGTAACCATAAACGAAAACCATTTTTGGGCATACATTTCGATATTAAAAATGATTGTTTCCATATCACACCTCTTCTTCTTTTCTCTTAATTAATTCTTTGATTCTTTGCAGATCTTTTTTAGATAGGTTGGGCGAATTAACGAGAAATGCAGCTAAATTGAGAAACGATCCATTAAATGCTCTGGTTACCAGATTCTCTGTAGCTTGTTTTAATATTGTCTTCTTATCCACCAGTGCATGATAAAAATTAACAAGTCCGATTTTCTGCTTTTTAAGTAAATCTTTATCTACCATGCGATCCATATATGTTTGAATCGTGGTGTAGGCCTTTTCTCCATCAGGATAAAGCACTTGCCAGATTTCCTTTACCGAAAGGACTCCTTTTTCCCACAGGATTTGCATAATCTTCCATTCTAAATCAGATAGACCGATTTTATTTTTCATTTTATTCCTCTTATTGTAGTAACTCTACTACAATTGTAGTATTAATATAATAAATAAATTTATTTTTGTCAAGTAAAATTTTTTGCATTTCATAATCCTGGGCCATTTTTACTCCAAAAAAAGTTTTCACTGTCAATACTATACAATATCTTACTTATTTAAGGACTACTGTTACAAATCCCATATTATTTATCCTATCTCCTGCAATTTTAGTATGTTACAAAATCGTTATCCCCAAAGAAACGTAAATTTTTTTTGACAGTTACAATATAGATTTTTCAATTTATCCTTGACATTATGTCATTACTATACTATATTTGTATGATATAATTTTTAGCTAGGATGAACAATGGCTAAGTTTGAATTAGTATCTGATTATAAACCCACGGGAGATCAACCCAAGGCGATTCTGGAATTAACCGAAGGTATTTTAAGAGGCGATCGATTTCAAGCACTCTTAGGCGTTACTGGAAGTGGAAAAACCTATACCATGGCCAATGTTATTGCAAACGTCCAAAAGCCAACATTGGTTCTTTCCCATAATAAGACATTAGCAGCTCAGTTGTATGGCGAATTTAAAGGATTCTTCCCCAATAATGCCGTGGAATATTTTATCAGTTATTACGACTACTATCAACCTGAAGCTTATGTACCAACTACGGACACTTATATTGCCAAGGATACTTCGATTAATGATGAAATCGATAGACTACGATTAAAAGCCACTAGCTCGCTTTTGGAACGGAAGGATGTGATCATCGTAGCGTCAGTCTCGTGTATTTATGGATTGGGATCACCTGAGGACTATAAACAGTTATTATTGATTCTAAGAAAAGGTGATCGGATTGAACGATATAAGATTCTTGAAAAATTAGTGGACATCCATTACAGTCGCAATGATTTTGATTTTACCAGAGGAACATTTCGGGTAAGAGGCGATGTAATCGAAGTGATTCCTGCTTATGAAGAAGAGGGGGTCAGAATTGAACTTTTTGGCAATGAAATTGAAAATATTTCGATTATAGACACGCTGACTGGTAAGATTAAAGCCCAACGTGACTCGATTGCGATTTATCCGGCCAAACATTATGTAACAACACCACCAAAAATGGAGGAGGCGATTCGAAATATTAAGATCGAATTGGAGGAGCGGCTGGCTTGGCTTCGGAAGCATAATAATTTATTGGAGGCACAACGTCTTGAAATGCGAACTAATTATGATCTGGAAATGATGCAGGAAATTGGCTATTGTTCGGGTATCGAAAACTATTCACGACATCTTACGGGACGGAAATCTGGTGAGCGTCCCTTTACGCTGCTTGATTTTTTCCCGAAAGACTATCTTATGTTTATCGATGAATCCCATGCGACGATTCCTCAAGTCCAAGCCATGTACCACGGCGACCGCTCTCGAAAAGAAACATTAGTTGAATATGGATTTCGCTTGCCATCTGCGCTGGATAACCGTCCGCTCAATTTTCAGGAATTCGAATCCATACTCAACCAGGTTATTTTTGTCTCTGCAACTCCCGCTGAGTATGAGTTGGAGAAAAGCGGTGGTATTGTTGTCGAGCAAATTATTCGTCCGACTGGATTAATGGATCCTGAGATCGAAGTTCGACCAATTAAAGGACAGATTGATGACCTGATTTCTGAGATCAATATCCGCGCTGAATGGGGCGAGCGGGTTTTGGTCACTACACTCACCAAAAGAATGGCCGAGGATTTGACAGATTATTTGTCTGAGATGAATATCAACGTTCGCTACTTGCATTCTGAAATTGCGGCTCTGGATCGGGTAGAGATTCTCCGTGATTTGCGATTGGCCGAGTTCGATGTATTGGTCGGTATTAATCTGTTACGCGAGGGGCTGGATTTGCCAGAAGTTTCGCTAGTTTCAGTGCTCGATGCAGATAAAGAAGGATTCTTACGGTCAGAGACTTCACTTATGCAGGTGGCTGGTCGAGCGGCAAGAAATGTTGGAGGAAAAGTTATTTTCTACGCTGACCACATCACTCAATCCATGCAGAAAACAATTGACGAGACCAACCGACGTCGCAAAATTCAACAGCAATACAATGATGAACATGGGATCACTCCAAAGACAATATACAAATCCGTCGAAGATGTGATGCGAACAACTCGCGTAGCTGATGAGAAGGTAAATAAATGGGGTACCAGACGAAAAAAACGTCGTGATTTACTACAGGAAAGTCGCCTATCTAAACTCGAACGGGAAGAACTCATTGAACAATATGAAAAGGAAATGATAGACGCGGCTAAAAATCTTGAATTCGAACGGGCTGCCGAGTTAAGGGATGAGATTGAGTGGTTGAAGAATCATTAGCATCTATACCGCAATCAGGCATAATTTGAACATTTGTTTTATGAAGGAATTCGGAAAAGAAGATGAAAATACTTGTAGTCGGCAGCGGTGGACGAGAGCATACACTCGTCTGGAAAATCGCACAGAGTCCTCTTATAAAAGAAATCTACTGCGCACCTGGAAATGCTGGCATCAGTCAATTAGCTGAATGTGCTCCTATTAAAGATACAGAAATTGATCAATTATTAAAATTTGCGGACAAGAATCAAATCGATTTGACAGTAGTTGGTCCCGAAGCACCGCTGGCAATGGGCATTGTAAATACCTTTCAAAGTCAGGGATTAAAAATTTTCGGTCCATCCAGAAAAGCGGCTGAACTTGAGAGTAGTAAATCGTTTGCTAAATACTTAATGGATAAATATCACATTCCGACAGCAGCGTATAAAACTTTTGATCATTATGACAAGGCTAGGAAATATTTAGAATCATCTTCTATCCCCATTGTAATTAAGGCTGATGGCTTGGCTGCTGGCAAGGGTGCGATTGTATGTTTTTCTCAAGAAGAAGCACAAGAATCTCTGCAAAAGATGATGGTGAAACGTATATTTGGTAAGGCAGGCAATAAAGTTATCATCGAAGAGTACCTGAGAGGTCAGGAAGCCTCCGTGTTGGCTTTTAGTGATGGCGTTAATGTGCTTCCTTTTATTCCAGCTCAGGATCATAAGCCAATTCTTGATGGAGATAAAGGACCCAATACCGGGGGAATGGGAGCTTATGCTCCCGCAATCTTGATCGACGATGAAATGCTAGACACGATTCAGCAAAAAATATTAGCACCAGCCATTAAAGGAATGGCGTTGGAAGATCGACCTTATCGAGGTGTAATTTATGCTGGATTAATGATTACCAGACAGGGACCTAAAGTTGTAGAATTTAACTGTCGGTTCGGCGATCCAGAAACCCAGGCCATTTTACCGCTGATACAGAATGATATTGTCCCAATATTAATAGCTTGCAGTGAAGGGAATATTAGCGATATAAAAATTGAGAAAAATAATAAATTTGCTGTCTGTGTTATCATGGCCTCGGGTGGTTATCCAGGTCATTATGAAAAAGGTAAGAAAATTATCGGCCTTGAACGAAAATTTGAAAAAGAAGTGACTATTTTTCATGCAGGAACAAAATTCGTCGAGGGAAATTTTGTTACAAATGGCGGTCGTGTATTAGGCATAACGGCTTTAGGGAATAACATTAGAGAGGCCATTAAGCGAGCCTATGGTGCGGTTGGGAAAATTACTTTTGATGGTGCATATTATCGAAAAGATATCGGTTACAAAGCGCTGTAATGCATTTTAGAACGGACAACTTAAGGAGATAAAGCGATGAAAATTTTAGTAACTGGCGGAGCAGGATTTATTGGCTCGCATGTCGTGGATGCATTTATTGAACACGGGCACGAAGTCGTTGTGATGGATAATTTATCAACAGGACGAAAGGAGAATCTCAATCCTCAAGCCCGATTTTTTCAGATGAATATTCAAGATCCTGAAATTATGAACCTATTTAAACAGGAGAAGTTTGATATTGTGGACCATCACGCCGCACAGATGGATGTCAGGCTTTCCGTTGCCGATCCGATTTATGATGCAAATAATAATATTCTGGGAACAATTAACGTGCTCCAGGCTTCAATAAAAAATGGAGTGAAAAAATTTATCTTTATCTCAAGTGGCGGTGCGATTTATGGAGAACAGGATTATTTCCCGGCTGATGAGGAACATGCAACTCGTCCTCTGTCCCCATACGGAATCACCAAATTAACCGGTGAAAAATACCTTCACTTTTATCATTATGTTTATCATTTGAATTTTGTGATCTTAAGATATGCAAATATTTATGGACCCCGTCAAAATCCCAACGGCGAAGCAGGTGTAATTGCTATTTTTACTAACAAACTATTAACTGGTGAACAGCCTATAATCAATGGTGATGGTTTGCAAACGCGCGATTATGTATATGTTGGGGATGTGGTTACGGCAAATTTAAAGGTGCTTGATTATCATGATAATGATTATTTTAATATTGGAACTGGAATTGAAACCAATGTAATTGAACTTTTCAAACGTTTAAATCATTTAACCAGTGCAGGTGCAAAAGAAGTAAATGGACCGGCCCAGCCAGGAGAACAATTGCGAAGTGTCTTGAATATTGAAAAAACAAAGAAGTTATTAAAATGGACTCCACAGGTTTCATTAGATGAAGGACTTGCGAAAACTGTTGAATATTTTAAGCAATATCATCATATAACATGAAAAATTTGGCTGAAAACAGGTTGGAAAGAGAAAGTTTTGGAGAATTCCAGAACAAATCTGGAATTATTGGAGATTCTCAAGCCATTCGGCAAATCTTTGAAACGATTGAACAGGTAGCCCCCATCGACATTTCTGTTTTGATAATTGGTGAAAGCGGTACTGGCAAGGAATTGGTAGCCAGAGCCATCCACAAAAGAAGTCGACGGGCCGAGAAACCGTTTATCATTGTGAACAGTGGAGCCATTCCCGAGGGGATTATCGAATCCGAATTATTTGGGCATGAAAAGGGGGCTTTCACTGGCGCAATTGGTATTCGAAAAGGTTTTTTTGAAATGGCTGATGGAGGCACTATCTTTCTTGATGAAATTGGAGAAATGCCGTTAAATGCACAGGTCAAAATTCTCCGTGTACTCGAAGGAAAAGAATTTTCCCGCGTCGGCAGTGCACAACCCAAAAATGTAGATGTGCGTATCATTGCAGCAACCAATCGAGAACTAGACCGTGAGGTTCAAAATGGATCGTTCCGACAGGACCTTTACTTTAGGCTTCATGCCGTAACAGTTCAAGTGCCGCCATTGAGATCCAGAAAAGAGGATATTTCTTTACTATCCAAAACATTTGCAATACAATTTTGTAAGGAAAATCACATTGACTTTCGAGGATTCGATGAATCTGCTTTTACAGTCATGAAGAACTACCAATGGCCAGGAAATGTTCGTGAATTGAAAAATTTGATTGAAAGTATCATCATCCTAGAGAAAGGTCAGAAAATTGATCAGCAAATTATACTAAAATACTTGAATACGATTAGCCCTGAAATGCGGAATCTTCCGATGTTAGTAAATCGTCCGCCAGAACAAGTTGAACGTGAATTTATTTATCGAGCATTATTAGATTTAAAATCAGAAATATCCCAGTTGAGAGAAATAATCCTAACGCGACTCTTCCCGCCACGGAGGTTGAAAAGTTGGGAACCTGACGATACAATCGTTATTCCCCATGGAAACGGTGAGATTATCTACGATGAATCTTCATCCGAGTTGAAACCATTGATCTCTTTAGGAGAAATGGAGAAGAGACTAATTGAAGAAACATTAAACCGATTCGACGGGAATAAGAGGAAGACAGCGAAAAGTTTAAAAATTAGTGAACGAACGCTTTATCGTAAAATTAAAGAATACAATTTGCCATATTGATATGAAAACGAAAAAGATATCACTAACTGTTTTCTTCGGACTATGTTTAATGTCAACAATCCATTGTGGATATTACTCATTTTCTGGGTCCTCATTACCATCACATATTCGCACAATTGCCATACCCATGTTTGAAAATCAAACCCCTGAATTTGGAGTACCAGAAGACATTACAGATGTGCTCATCAAAGAGTTCACTGAGGATAATACACTAAAAGTAGTGGATCGAAGATCCGCGGATTCAATTATTGAAGGGAGTATCGTTAATATAAGAGAGCAGGCCGGTGCATACAATGTTAATGAGCAAGTAAAGGAAATAAGAGTATATGTCAGCGTCAAAGGAAAATTTGAAGATCTAAAAAAGAATAAGGTCATCTGGGAAGAGGAAATCACGCAATGGGGCACATACAGTCCCGATGCCACAAGTGGAGAAAACACAACGAGGCAGGATGCTATTGCTGAAGCGATTAGTAAAATTGTAACTGATATCTTTAACAAAACGATTTCTGGATGGTAAAAATTTACTAATATTTTTTATATTTAATTAACAACTATTGATATTTAATGAAAAATGTATTATTATATATTTGCAATTTCAATGATTTTGTGACTTCAACAAGGAGTTGATTAACATGCAAAAATCTTTGAAAGATGAAATCAAAAATCTTGAAGGCAAATTGGAAAAAAATTCCAATTCTATTTTATTTGCACGCCTGGCTGATACTTACCTTCAAATGGATCGCGTCGACGATGCGATTGAGTTATGTGAGAAAGGCCTCAAAAAACATCCCTATTACGTTACTGGTCATTACGTCCTTGGAAAATGTTATTTAAGGAAAAAGTTATTTGATCAGGCTGAAAAAGAACTGAAACGAGTCCTATTATTTGATCCGAAATATATTGCTGCTCATCGAGACTATGGTGAATTGATGGCTCAAATTGGCTGGAATAATACCTGTGAAATGAGTTATGAGGAAATTCTTCGAATTGATCCACTTAATGAAAAGGCTAAGGCACGTTTGGAAGAGTTGAGAGAACAATTAGTACTGACCAAGGAAGAGAAACCAAGTGAAGAAGAGAGTGAAATGGAACTCGAGGAAGTAGAAGAACAGATCCTGACTAAAGTCTCTCCACCACTGGAAGAAGAACTAGAAGAGCCACCAAAAGAAGAATTTGAAGAACCTGAGTCGACTACACCACCCATTGTAAAGGAGCTTTTTAAAGAGACTGAGAACGTACTTGAAGATGATAAGGCCAATTTAGACCTTCTTGAAGATATTTTCAGAGACGATGTACCCCCTGATTTATCATTAAACGAAGAATTTGATACCAATTTTGAAAATGAAACAATCTCTCTGGAAGAAGAATCTGACATCACGGATCAAAAGTATTATTTTGGCAGTGAATATGAAACTGAAGAAAAAGATAAACCTGAAAAAAGAGAGTTTGAAGGACTTGATGACGATGATATTTTTGCTTTAATGGCTGGTGACAACGAAATTATTAAACCTGAATCCACAACTCCTATTGATAAACCCAGAACTGAAATTCCAAAGAAAGAGAAACCTAGATCAGAACCCCGAGTTGAAAAATCACCTGCGCAGATTCATAAGGAAGATGAACCAAAATTCGAACCCCCACAGGCTAAAACTTTCCCAGAGTATCAGCAGGAAGAAGAACAGAAATTTGTATCTCCAGTAACGAAACCACCCTCAGAAGTACATAAAGAACAACATATTCAAGTAGCAGGAGCTCAGGACATGATGGATGATGAAACTTCGCAAAGGAAAAAGGAAAAGATTGTTACCCCCACCCTCGGTGAAATTTATGCTGCTCAACACCAATATGCAAAAGCCATTGGCGTCTATGAAATCTTAAGGAGAAAAGACCCTGACAATGAACTCTACAAACAGAAAATTGAATACCTGCAGAAAAAGTTGGAAGAGTCGCAGTCTGAATAATGGTGAAGTTCGATTTGCTATTTTAGGCTGGAGAATAGTACTTTGCTGGATACAGTTGCTAAATGTTGAGTTAATCCGACCGTGTTTAGAACGTAAACTCTGCCCTACATAGATTATATATATAGTCCAGATATTTATAATTTCTAATAGAGACTATTGAGATACCGAGTACTAATCAAGAAATCATCATAGCCATCACCATTAAAATCTCCTTTGCCCGATACATTATAACCAACCATATCATAATCATGGCTTCCTCTGAAAATGCCTCGGCTGCATTATCGATATCAACGTTAAATCCCCACCGTATATTTAAATCTCCTTTTCAATAACCGGATTTACAAGGAAATACACTCTTAAAATTCATTGATTTCCCACTTATTTTAAATCCCATTCTAATTTTACTTTCTCCTCAAACACTATTGTAAATTAAATCCTCCGGCCCACTTCTCTTTGAAGTAGACCGGAGGAGGGAAACTTTTTTGACGCTTGTTGTCTGATTTTGGATGCTGGATCAAATTACTTTATCTAGCATCAAGTGCCCAGAATCGAGTATCTTATTATTAAAAGGGTGAGAATAAATAAAATGTATTTCTTTATTATTTTAAAGTTATACTCGTTTTTGGTTAATTTTTCAGTATGTCATCTGTCATTGCGAGGAACGAAGTGACGAAGCAATCTCATAATTTCCTTATAGTTACGAGATTACTTCGCTTTGCCCGCAATGACAGCATTCTATGAAATTCTTACCAGTAATAAGTATAATAAAACAACTGTAGAACAATTTTAAGAAATCCAATTATTTTTTTCTCACTCCTTAAATTTGAGGCGTAAAATTTCTCAATAAAATTCGTGACTTTGCAATAACATAAATTTACCGCAATAAAACCATCTTCTTTAATTCGACATAAGAACCGGTTACCATTTGATAGTAATAAATTCCAGATGTTACCGGAGTGCCATTATTATCTAATCCATTCCAAATAACTGAATGATAACCAGCTTCTTTGAGTTCATTTATTAAGGTCTTTATTTCTTGACCCATAACATTGTAAATCTTGATTGTCACTAGGGTTTGATCAGGAAGCTGATATTCAATATGGGTTGTCGGATTAAATGGATTCGGATAATTTTGATATAACTTATAATCTTTTGGTTTTGTAACGAAAACTGTGATGGGATCATGTTGTGTCTTTTCGCCAGTAATCGAAACATCCTCAAGTTTATAGGAATACATTTCTCCGACTTTAACCCTTCGATCGATATAACGATATTTTTTCGTTCCATCAGATTTTATTAGTTGTTCATTAACCTGTTGATAATATTTTTCAGATGCTGGTTTTCTTAAAATATTGAATCCGGCATGCGCCACTTCCACGGTTGTTTCCCATTCCAGTTCAATCCCTTGACGTTCTATTATTTGGCCTGAAAAATAAGCTAATTCGACTGGTGTTTTGACATAAAGCGACCAATCTCGCCGAGCCTCGTCATATCCGTCAGATACAATAACATGGATGAAATGACTGCCAACAATTTTTTCTGCGACATAAAAATCATAATAATTCTTCGAAGAAACAAGAGTATAATTATCATACCATTCATACGTTAAATCATCATTATCTGGATCAGTCGCTTGAACCATAAATCGGTATGTCTCGCCAACATCAAGATGCCCAACAAGACTGGTCGCAATTGGCTCGTAATATGAAATCTGAGGGATACGGTTTGCATTTTCTACAGTGATTGTCACCGGTTCATCATCAAATCCACCTTTGTTATCCCGGGCCATGAAATTAACAACATATTTTCCAGCTTGAAAATAATTCGGAGCCCAGCTAAATTTTTTTGTTCCTAAAGAGTCAAAAAGAGCATTTTGTGGTAAATTATAAACACCATATCGAACAGGGTCTCCATCGTCATCCGTTGCGCTTATGGTAAAACTGACATTCTGATTCTCAGCAATTGTAACATCCTCAATGGGTGCTAAAATTGGAAACTTATTGGTAACACCCGTCGCCTGAAACTCAACAGGAGAACCTTCCAAATTATTATTGATTGCCCAAACTTTGTAATTCGAACCAGTTACGTTCCCCAGTTTAAATCTCGCCGCGGCGATTCCTTTTTCATCGGCATGCACTGCAGGACCATCCAGTAATATGCCATTACCCTGGGTCACTACAAATGATACCGGAACATTTTGACCCCCAGCAGGATTACCGTATTTATCAAATACAATCACCGAGAATGGATATACTAACTCCCGTTCAATAGTCCCCTTTTGATTGTTTCCGTGATAAGGTTGCATAGAAATAGCAGTGGCAGCAACGGTATATACTTTTATCCTAAGTCCATCACCAATTAATCCGGTGGCAGAGACTATAATTTCGATTTCACCAATCGTATTCCCTAGCCTAATGCTCACCGAAGCAATGCCATCGAGCCCACTTTCTACTGCGCCTGAGCCAATTATGGATGCATCTCCTTTGTTAACAGCAAAGTTAACAGTATAACCACCAACTGCGTTATCAAATATATCCGTAACTTTTACCTGAATCCCGGAAATTTGACCGCCAACAGATCCTGTTTTTCTCTCTCCAGTCCAGTTCACAATTTTTGCCGCTTCACCTGGCAATCCTTGGGCTGTAAATCCAATCGGTGAACCACCAAGAGCTGGAGCTTCAGCAGAAACAACATTAGCTCCAGCCAATTTTCCAAGCGTAAAGACGACACTAGCTTGACCAAACGGATTGGTTTTTACTGTTAAGTGGAAAGCTCCATTGACTTTACCCCCACCGTAGGTTACAATAAATTTAACAGGATAATCAAATATTGGATCACCATTGTTGTCCATTACTTTCACAATCAATGGATCTTTTAAAGGCAAACCAGCCGTCCCATTTTGTTTATCACCACTTTTATCGCCAATTTTTATCGCTGTACCATCATGAGCTGTGGCAATATATCTCACATCACCTGAGCCTGCCAACTCTTCTGCGATTGCTCGTGCTCGATTTACTTCTGCTGAAGGTCCCAACACCCAATGTGCTGATGCCACACCGTTTTCATCTGTAAAAACAAATGGAAATTCCTGATGTTCCCAGATATATCCCCCACCTTCATACGCTTCAAAAAGGACTGGATGATCTGGGATGGGATTGCCATTAATATCATATACACTTGCTTTGATAGGTTCTTTTACAGCAGTGTTAAAATTTCCCATTTGATCAGTACCCCCAACATAACCAATACGATGCGCTGCTAAGGGTGTAAATCTAACAATAGTGGTATCGGCTAAGTCGATACCATCCGTTATGTCACGAATAGTAATTTCTTTCACTTCCGCCCTTTTCGATGCAAGGTATCCTTCTGCCCGCCCATTATCTTTCGTTGGATTTAAGAAACCAGACATGATGTTATAACTGCCTGTGACTTTTACAAATCCAACTACTTTATTTGCAATTTTATTTCCCCAGTCATCTTGTAAGGTCACCGTAATCGTAGATTTAGAGGTACCATCCGCTAATACAGGACTGGTAGCGGAGACAATCGAATTCGTAGCACTCACAGGACCTGATTTTGTGTCTATAACAAAAGTACATGGGGAACCTTTTAGTTCCAACTGATTCCATGATTGTGCTATGACAACATTCTGGACACCAGCAATGGGTCCAGGGTAATAATATACTTGAGAAATCCCATTTTCATTTGTGTTTACTGTTTTTATTGAATCAGTAAGCCCATCAAAACTACCATTTCCCTGCTTACACCGCCACTGAACCTGGTGATTAGGCACCGGATTTTTATCCCTATCGGTAACTTTTACGACAAAAGGTTGCGGTAATGGAACTCTGACCGAGCCTGGAGCTTGATTCTGCCCTGAAACAGGCACTAAGGTATGAGCAGCGTTGGCTAATCCTGACGCATAAAATGTCATGGGAGAGTTGGTTAAATGTTCCTGTGTCCCAGGTTTGTAGGAAACTACTTCTACTGAATTGTTATTTACGCCGGATGTTCTACCAACGGTAAGTATGGTTTGGGCTTCACCATTTCCATTACTTTTTCTACTTACTTTCGTCAGTGAAGAATCTCCATCCAAATATCCCCCACCAGTTTTGACAGTAAATATAACGTTATGACCAGAAATTGGATTATTTAATGCATCAGTTATCTCTATAACAAATGGATCTTCCAAAGGATTACCAGCAACTGCTGCTTTATAATTGCCGCTTACTTCAACTATTTGCTGAACGGCACCGATTATACTTGAGGCAGTATAGGTAATTGGTGAACCTATAAGAGGTGTATCCCCGTCAGCGTTTTTTTCAATGAGTGAAATGTCATCAAAATAAATAATATTGTGAGCACCCCACACAATAAATTGTAATCCATCACTGAGTATCTTAGATGCCCCGGTTCTTGTTGTAAAAGATATCGAATAATTTTGATAGACAGATGATAAAGGACTATTGACCCACGTTGTTTGTTTTTGCTGCCATGTTCCATCTGGAGTGAGATAATAACCATCATTATCTTTAATCCTCGCTCCTATAATTTCACCTCCACTAGCGCCTTTTGCCCAAAACGACACTGCATAAACTGTATTTTTTTTAATCACAATATCAGTAGCATTAAAAAGATCAGCGGCTCCATTCGTAGGGCCAACATATAATCTTGCACAACTTCCTGATTTAGCATTGACAAAATCTTCAGTAACTGAACCTCCTGTTGAAAACCAGGTCCCCCACCATTCCGGTTTGTTATTGTTCCATTCATTCAAATCGCCGTTTGTCAGTATTTCAAGTCCTTTTCGAAATGCAGATACTTCCACAACGTTATTATTAGTTCCAGGTCGTGGTCCCAGAGTTAACGTTGCTTCTGCTTTTTTTTCACTATTTGTCAAAATAGTAATTATCGAATCTCCATTGAAATTTCCGTGACCTTGTTTAACGGCAAAAGTCACTTG
>JABAOC010001530.1_pt1 | contig 22866 bp, 26 predicted proteins | sample 7062161 | NCBI WGS metagenome assembly JABAOC01 (sample SAMN14538625, study PRJNA623070) | marine sediment metagenome | biome: marine biome [ENVO:00000428]; feature: marine pelagic biome [ENVO:01000023]; material: deep marine sediment [ENVO:00002113] | place: India: Gulf of Khambhat ... | reverse complement strand
CCGCTAGAAATAAAATCTCATTCTCTTCTCTTCCATACGCTATAACGTCGGTTAATTCCGGTTCTCCCTTGGTAAGGGTACCTGTTTTATCAAATACACTGGCTTATACTACTGCAGGATAGAAGGCGATTTTCGGTAGAAAAGAGGGTAATTCAAGGTGTCTCTTGATGATCAAGAACTCGACCTTCTTCGATGGAGCGAACCCACACGGATGTTGACAATGCCCCGATCGATTTTGTTCTGAGTGGCGGTCTCTTTGTCACACTTGACGACATAGGCCTCGCGTGGCTTCGTTACCTGGAAGATCCCTGCCGGAACATGTTGTTCACGAGGGCACCAAGGTTCAGACGGATCTGAGCCCAGCGCGGCTCGTCGTTGGCTTCGAAGACTTCCCACTGGGTGCCACGATAGAGGCTCTCCTCAATGCACAGCGCAGCGCGCCGTATTGCGATGTACTTCCACTCCGAGGCCAGACTGCCGTCGTCCTGGGAGCCGCGCCCCCCAAATGACGTGACCCGCCGGCGGGCGGCTTCTCAGGCAGTTGATGCCCAATAAATTCCGCTCGCCATTGTCGGCACCCGTCATGGACACACTGAGCTGCTGCACGCCCTTCACGGCGCGTCCAAGATGACCGGAGACTTCCATACGCCACGTTGTGAATCGACGCGGGAGAACAGCCCGGCAACCGTACCACGTGGGGGTGCGTCTAGTAAGCTTTTACCCCCAGCCTCTCCGCGCCGATATCGATACAACGGTCGAACAAGCAGATCTGATCGCATGCCAAAATTGAAGCGACAACAGATATGGTCGAAATCTATTGAGTGACAGCTGATTAGAAATTGATCTGCTGCTTCGAGCAACGCATTGTCTATGCGTTTTCCATGTAGTAAACGATTCGCCTATGTTGTTTCTCTTTCCATTTTGTGTTATAATTAACACAAGAATAACGCGTTGATTGTAGGAATCACACGTGAGGGGTTGGAAGTAGCAGTCCTGATGGCTGGGTACTCCGCCCCTTGGAATCCCACCATTAGCACTCCCATTGCCTCTCCTTGTTTTTCAACACACGATCGTAGGGGATCAATCCCATAGGCCAAAAGAACCGTTAAAACCAGATCGCACATAAACGAGGATTACAGTCCTCTCAAAGGAGGGAAAGTTATAAAACACCTTCTATGCGTTATCTTTTTGAGTGCGGCATCCGCGCTCACGTTGGGAATCGGTGCGCCGAACGGGTCCGTCAACACCTACGTGGAAGACTTCGCGACGACACAATATAAGGACACGTTGAATACGACCGCCTGGTGGGATACCGTGGCGGGGGAGATCAAGCTCTTTCCGTTCGTACCCACGCTCGCGGGGGGCTACGACACGCCGGGCGATGCCTGGGGCGTCTTTGTCTCGGGGAACCGCGCCTTTGTGGCGGATTACGATTCCGGCCTCCAGGTGATCGACATATCTACCCCCACGAGTCGTCCCTTTGAAGTGGGTTCCTACGACACGCCGGACCATGCCTGGGGCGTCTTTGTCTCGGGGGACCACGCCTTTGTGGCGGATTGGGGTTCCGGCCTCCAGGTGTTCCGGGTGTTCCAGAGCGAGTTCAATACGGACAACAACGTCGGCTGGTCGCTGTTTGTGGATGCGTCGAATGACACTATCCCTCGGGCTCGCCTAACGGCGACACAGACAGATAGTGTCAACTGGGAACTGAGTGCCGATGGCGGTGTGAACTGGCAGGGGATTGCGCCCGATGGAAGCTGGAACCAGCTGACGGTTCCAGGAACCGATCTGGTGTGGCGCTCGACGCACGCATGGGCTGCACCAGGTGTCAATCCCGCTGTGACACAGCTTGAGATCGACTGGCTCGTCGAGGCAGCTCTTATCGATTCGATTGTAGATGTGCCGGCGGACCAAGGCGGGTGGGTCCGCACGTTTTTTACACGGTCGGGTCGTGATTTTTCAGATGAGGCCTCGTTGCCCATCGATGACTATGGGATCTGGCAGCGGGTGGATGATCTGGCTTTGATTGCTGCCCTGAGCGCGGTATCCAGTTCTGAGCCCGATATGCGCAAGGCGGGCGGAAAAACACGCCTGGACGGCTTGCCCGTCATCGCTCACCAGGGCAGGACGTATGTTCGATCCCGCCCGAGTCTTGCCGCCTCCTCGTTTCCCCCCGGCACATGGGAGTGGGTAGCCACGGTGCCTGCGGTTCAACAGGACACCTACCTGGCACGTGTGCCGACGGCGGCGGATTCGTCGGGCGCGGGGACGAATTATGCGGTGTTTGTCATAACAGCGCACACCACAACGCCGTCGATCTGGTATATCAGCGAGCCCGACAGCGGTTACTCGCTGGACAACATAGCACCGGCGGTGCCTACGGGCTTCGCCGTTGCCTACAACACGGGTAGTGGCAACCAGCTCTCGTGGGATCCGTGTCCGGACACGGACTTCCAGTACTTTCGTGTCTACCGGTCGACTGATCCCGAGTTTGTTCCCACGCCGGCAGACTCAGTGCATTCGACGATTGGCACCAGCTGGCCCGACCCCGAGTACGACGGCTGGAATGTGTACTACAAGATCACGGCTCTTGACTTTTCGGGCAATGAAAGCGACGCAGCATCTGCAGGTACGATGACGGGAATCGAGACCCCTGTGATTCCGATAATGTTTGCGCTTTACCAGAATGTCCCTAATCCGTTCAATCCGACGACGCGTATTCGATATGACGTACCGGCTAAAGGAGGCAAGGTGACACTCCGGATTTATGATGTCAAGGGAAGACTAGTACGCACACTTGTAGACGAATACCAGGCTCCCGGTCAAAAGGTAGTAACTTGGCACGGCCGGAACAACTACGGGCAAAGTGTTGCCACAGGTGTTTATTTTTATCGAATGACGGCAGATGGTTTTGATATGACACGCAAAATCGTTCTTTTAAAGTGAGAACTCTGCAAGCGTCTTATATATTTCTCATCTGTCACCTTATCTGCCGATATGTGATTCGGGCCTCTCTGAAGGCTTTCCCGAGACGGTCTGGAGAGATAAGGAGGTGCGTGCCGCGGTGCGTATTTTCTCTTTCTCTGTCAACGGCGACAGCTGCCCCCCACTCGTCTCCAACGTCCCGCGAAAAATAGTTGCAGTCAGCAATGACCATCGGGCCCCGCGTCGATCCGCGCGTATGCGCGGGTAGATGCCGGACGTGCGTTCGGCTCTGGGCATGCAAGCCAAGGAGGTAACGTTGTGAAGGGAAAGCTCATTTGTGCGTGTGTAACAGTATTTGCGTTGTTTCTTTCAGCCCCCGCCGGGGCTCAGACTCCGCCCTATTTCCTTCTCTCATGGGGTTCGAATGGATCCGGTCCAGGTCAGTTCAACAACCCTTTTGGAGTCGCGGTTGACAGCCTGGGAAACGTGTACGTAACCGATTACGGGAATCACCGCGTACAGAAGTTCACGAGCGCCGGCGTGTTTCTGGCCGAGTGGGGCTCATTGGGATCCGGCGACGGGGACTTCTCCTACCCACAGGGCATCGCGTTCGACAGCCGGGATAACGTTTACGTCTCGGAGGGCGGCAATCACCGCATCCAGAAATTCACGAGCGCCGGCACGTTTCTCGACAAGTGGGGTTCATTGGGATCCGGAAACGGGCAGTTCTTGTATCCTGTCGGAATTGCGGTCGACGGCAGGCTAGAAGGCTAGGAGTCTATTTCTTCGATATTTACGACCAGAATCGCATTTGAAACGCGTACCTCTCCATAGAGGAGCGCGCGATACATCGTAAGCTTCTCCTCCCTATGCTGCCCGTGTACTGGGCTTATGGCATCGTGAAGGGCGGGTCGCCAGGCACGGTCGTCGATGAGCACGCCTGTAAGTCGTGCGTAGTGGCTAGGAAGCTCCTTGACGAAAGCGCCCACTGGCACATGATTGCCTCCGACAAGTAGGTAGACTTCTCCACCGGAGAGAAAGGCGATCGGGAATCCCTTTTGGATACATTCCATTAAACACTTCTGGTGGCCTCGAACTAGGTCCTGTTTGGGTTCTTTAACGTAGCAAAAGAGGTCCACCAACTGTCCCTGCAAGGATATATGGCCTGGCCCCTTCGCTTTTACGCGCACACTGGCATGAGGGTCCCGGGCCGTCGTTGCGCCTCCGCCCTCGACAGCCATCCCAGAAGGAATACCATGATCGGCTCTATACCTCGACTCGTCCAGATCAGAATAGTCCAGGTTAAAGCTCGCGAGGATTGTGATCGTCTGGGTCAGTTCGACACCAATACCAATGCCACTCCCGAACCCAATATCATATCCGTCTGCAAACTCACTCGGGTTTGCGGGTACAGCAATTCTCCCACTTACAAAGATCTTTGGCCTGAGTTCGGTCTCAGCAAGGGCGCCTGCTGCTGGCATCGATAGGAGCAATATGGCTATAATCTTCTTCATTAGGCGCCCTTGCCTTCTGTGGTTGAGACTTCCTTGGCTAAGTTAAACCGGTCTCTGTCAGGTCAAATAGGCCTGTTCAATAATGGCGTGGAACCTCCAGATGAATGTCACCACGCGGCCAAGTTTTGCGAAGCCTCCTGATAGCCCTGTTTTTGATCTGGCGGACCCGCTCGCCAGTGAGATCGAGCTTCTTCCCGACCTCGGCAAGGGTCATTGGCTCCTCACCGCTCAGGCCGAAGTAAAGTTGGAGAGCGAGCTTCTCCATCCCCGACAGCCTGTAGATTACCCTTGCCATATCGTCTCGTAGCGCGTGTTTTATTGCCTCATCTTCGGGCGTGCGTCCACGCTTATCCACGAGATAGTCGAGAAGAGTATCGTTCGCATCACCTGAGCACGGATCATTCAGTGACAGGTTTGCAGGAGTCGTGTTCATCGCATCATGGACTTTTTTCTCGGGCATCCGGATCCGTTTCGCAATTTCTGCGGTGCTCGAAGTCCGGCCGAGCTCTTGATCGACCTGGCCAGATAGCCTCCTAATCCGCCGCAGCATACTCAGATGACTGAGCGGCAGTCTGACTATCCCAGAGTGCTCTGCCAGAGCTTTCAGTATCGCCTGTCGTATCCACCATACAGCGTACGAGATAAACTTGTACCCGCGCTGCTCATCAAAACGTCTCGCGGCGTTAAGCAGCCCTAGGTTCCCCTCGCCGATGAGATCCTCAAGAGGCAAACCGCGGTTGACGTAATGCTTGGCAATCGACACCACGAAGCGGAGGTTTGCCCTCACCAGCCAATCGAGTGCCCCGTTGTCACCGTTTCGTATACGCTTTCCCAACTCCCTCTCTTCCCTACGCGTTAACAAAGGCGTCCGGTTGATCTCGCGGAGGTAAAGAGAGAGACTGCAGTTGTTACAGGTGTCGTGCCCCTGTGTATCCGTAGGGTATTCGCTCTTATATCCCATGGCCTCCATCCTCACGAAGGAGTTCAGAATGGGCTCCGTCGCCGACGGTCCTGGTTTCCGTATCCTGTGTAGTACAAGAATGATGCCAGCGCACAAAAAAAAGAGTAACCCGCTGGGACACAACAGATAGCGTCGCACTTTTTAGTGAATGGTAGTTATTGCTCACGACGAGGACTGTCGGATACTCCACGAAAACGGAGAGTTTTCCACGGATGAGCTCTGCTTCCGTGCGCCTCGACCATCCGGTTGGACACGCAACCTACCTAATGGCAATCGCGGATTACCACCACCTCGCGTTGCTCGATGAAAACGAACATCCAGTCAAAATCATCCCGTCGTGTGGTATCATCAACAACCTCGAAAACTACTTCCAAAAGATCAGGGCGCGTTCACACCGGCGTTCTTGGATATCCTAGCTATTGAGACATGATTCTGTGCCGCCTCCGAACCCAGCATAAGTGAGCTCGAGACCATCCCAGGAAAGCCGCCCCTTTGTTAAACAAATCTCTCCGAAACTAGAGAATAATATACAGACATCAGCCTCGGAAGCAATGTCGACAGGCACGTAACATCATACATATAAATCTGTTAGGTGCCTCGCCAAGTAATGGCACTGGACTTGCGTTACGGGATGTAGCTGAAGGAAAACCCTCTCTGGCTCTTCGGCTGGCTCTGCAACGAGAGACTGCCGCCACACACGAGTTGGGAGTGTCACAACGTAACCAGCTTCTCACAACCGTTGGAGGTCAACAGATGAGAGACTCATCAATCATCACGAAGTCAATGCTCGTTGTCGGACTGTCCATCTTCGTGTCCATGGGGGCGTCGGCGGCGTTTGCCCAGCAACACAAGGGACATGAGCATCACAAGATGGAGAGTGAGTCCAACGAGGATATCACGCTCGTAGGCGAGGTGCTCGACCTTTACTGCTACATGAAACACCCGGCCAACGGACAGGGACCAGATCACGCCAAATGTGCAAAAAACTGCATCCGCAAAGGACTCCCCCTCGGATTTCTCGCCGACGGAGAGGTCTACCTGATCATCGGGAAAGAACACGAAAGCGCGATGGATCTCGTTGTGGACTTCGCAGGAATGCAAGCGCGCCTCACCGGCACGCTTATCAATCATGACGGTGTGAAAGCCATCGAGATTGAAAAGATCGAGAAAGTGGTCTCGAAGTCGGGTAGCTAACCCGCCGTGTACCATCGCCCATGAAGTTCTTGATGTTAAGTGGCTTAATGGAGAGTTGTGAATCGTGAAGCCAGCATGAAGGCCGACGGACGACGCACTGTAGGCTGGGCGGGAGAGAACAGGGGACTCTCCCAACCCGTCGGCTTTCTTTGATTGGAATCTTCCACGCCTAAGAGGTCCATGCACATGTCTCTGACGAAAACCGATCAGACAACGTATACCTGTCCGATGCATCCGGACGATCCAGGAACTGCTGGGGCACCGGGACGTCACGACGACGATGATTTATACACACGTACTGAACCGGGGTGGGCTTGGCGTAAAAACTTCACTCGATGGGATATAGCCATGTCCAGGCCACACGTGTACGAACAACTTATGCGTCAAGGGTTCGTACCGGGTTATGCAGCTGTGCAGATGTTCTAACTCGGGGTTTGGGTCAGCCCGTTGTCGAACTGATTGTCGCTGCTATACGTAATTAAAAGGCCCGGACATTAGTAACTGTTCGTTGAGGTGTTTGGGGCGGATAGGGGTTGACGGGAGAAGATAAGTTAGGCCGCAAAGCGCCACTTACGGCGCTCAGGTAACCACTCTTAACGTGAGGAGGCAAACATGCACGAGTTCACGCCCGACTTTTCGGTACAGGTGCAGGAGGTCAAAGGCGCTTGCACAGCTGGCGAGGCGTACGCCAAGCGGCAACGCGCCGAGGCAAAGATCCCGGTCCTGACCTGTGAGGGGCCATGCATCCGGGGCGAAATCGCGCGATTGGCGGGCAATTTTGTCGCCAATGAAGTCCCGTCCTGCGCGCGTGCCTGCCATGCGGAGACGTTTTTTGTTCCCCATTCCACGATGGCAGCTTGGGTGAAGGAGGCGAAGAAGGTTCTCATGATCGATGGGTGCTTTCTGAAGTGCCACGGGCGCGTCTTGAAGAAGCTGATCAACGCGGACAGGGTTGTAAACATCGATGCGCTGACCTTCTACAAGAAGTATACGGATATCTTTCTCATGGATGACGTACCGGAAGAGGAGAGAAAGGCCGTGGCTCGAGAGGTCGCCGACAAGATCATTGCGAGGCTGGCGCAGGCCGGGCAACTCGCCTAGCTACGGCGTTGAGGCCTGCGGCCCAACAGGACGAAGGGGATTTTCTCCCGCTCGCAGAGATCAGCGAGCCAGTACCAGGCGAACATGCACTCGACGGCAACGACGATGTCCTTGCGGTAGGGTTCGATGGCGTTGAGGAAAGGGTTGGGCTCGGCGCGCATGTTGCAGTGAAGAATAACCTCCCCGTCCTGATCGAGAATGCAGAGGTACATCGATCTGGCATGGAGGTCGATTCCGCAGTAGAATTGATGTTGTTGCGTATAGAACCTCATGAGGTCTCCTCCTTACGGTTAAAAGGTTAGCTCCAACGAGCATACTCGAAAGGGTATGCTCGGGAGGAGGCCTCAATGAGTATCATGCCGCTGCTGCCGACGGCGCCCGGCGGCGGCGAGGTCGAGTGAAGGCTTTACGTGGCGCCGCAGCAGAACGGCAGCGCGTTAGGGCTACATCGTTTCAACGCTTCGTACGTTACTGGACGAGGTGGAGCCGGAGTTTCTGAGAGATGCTGCTCGCCCAAAGGATCAGTACTTCTTCAGCGCTGGGGATTTGTACCGGGCAAGGAAACAACTGTTCCACACTATGAAGCGTGCCAAGAACGAGCTGGCTATAGCTGATGAGTACCTTGACAAGACGGTCTTTGACTACATCGAGCATCACGGGCTTCCTCGACCGATCGAATTGCACTCCTCCAAAAATGATGCGTTTGCATCATATGATTCTTGAACGGCGTTCTGGCGTTGGGCGACACGGTGCTCGGGATATCCCTCACACCGTCTTCCCCTTTGGCCGTATGTATGCGGACTGACACAAAGCCGAGTCCAGCAATGGAGGCAACAGTAGCAAGCTGAACGCGGTACCCAGCAACAATGTCCCGGTGACCAGACCACCAATAATCTTAACGGGATAGAAGCTGGATATCAGCAAAATACTGAAGCCGGCTCCAACAGCGAGGGCATTCAAGATGATCGGTCGCGCCGTTTGGAGCAATGTATTAACCAGAGCTTGAACGTGAGTCCCGCCATTCCGCCTGTTACGATCGTATGCGGCAAGAATGTGGATGGCGTAATCAACGCCGATGCCCAACACGATACTCCCGAACAGAGCCGTTATACTGTCCAATCGGATGCTCATGAGCCACATGATCCCAAACGTCACCAGAATAATGAGGGTCATCGGCAATACGCCGGCCACAGCGAAACGCCTGGGGCGCAATAGTAATCCCATCAAGACACCACACACGATGATGGCGACAAAGAGACTTCTCGTTTGGCTGGGGATAATGAGGTCGTCGGCGAAAATACAGGTCTCCGCGCAGCCCGCAAACCATATGTCACCAGGCGGCGGGTGCGCGTCCATATATGCCAGCGCCTGTTGCTTTGCTGCACGGCTCATCGCGTGATCATCGCCGCGAATCTGGACGATCACCCGGAGCTGCCGATAATCAAAATCGACGAGTTCCTCTAGCCCCTCGCCACCTCCACCTTCGTAGAGAAACACGTACTGGTCGATTTGCTCGCGGCCGTCAACAGCCGCCGTTCCTCCGTCTGGATCGCGTACCATCTCGACCGCCTCGGGCAGCCGGTCGAAAGGGGGATCTTCGCTGTGGATCACGAAGTTCATGCGCTGCACGAGGTCCGCGAGGCTGAAGGTCAAACCGACCGATTTCTCTGACTCGAGGTAGCGTTGGAGTCCTTGTATCCAGGCGAGAACGGCGGGGTCTTTGGCGCCGGCGTCCTCGTGGGTGTCGAGAACGACGTTCAGGATCTGCGTGCCACCGAGTTTGGTGTTCAGGACCTCTCCGGCACGATAGATCTCACTTTTCTTTCTGAAATTGCCGGTCATAACACTGCCCACTTCGAGGTGGGGAATTGCAAGAATCGAGAGTAACGCCAGCACGGCGGCAGAAACACCGGTGACTACGCGATGCCTTGACAATGCCAGGCCAGCCTGGACGGCGAAAGTCTCGATTCCGCGGTGCTTCTTGGTTTGGTTTGACGCCGCCGTAGCTCGCGTGAGCACGAGGAGAGCCGGGAGTACCCATAGGGTGATGACGAGCGAGCAAATGACACCGACGGCGGTGAACATCCCGAAATCCCGTATGGATGGCAGTGGTGCGACGGCCAGCGACGAAAAGCCCGCCGAGGTCGTCAGACTGGCCATCAGAATGGGACGTGTCATCTCTCGGAGCGACCGCCAGGTCGCCTGCACGGCATCGTCACCCCCCCGCCGAGACGCCCCGTAGCGAGCAAGGAAATGGATGGACGCCGCCACCGATACCGCCAGGAGGATTACGGGCATCGCAGTCGTAATAATGGTTATTGACCTTCCGGCAAACCCCATCAGACCCAGCGTCCACGTCAATGTCATTACAACAACGATTAGGGGAAATGTGGTAATGCCGGGGCGGCGCAGAAAAGCGAGTAGGACAAGGGCAAGCAACACGAAGCTGGCCGGCGTCAGGACGGAGAGGTCTTTAGACATCATGAGATTGAGCAGGCTGTTGACGACGGGGATACCCGAAATAAAGATTGCCTCGGGACCTTTATGGGCGTCCCTGATCTCCTCCAAAGCCCGTGTCAAAGCGGTCATAACCTGCGGCATTTCCACGGGGTTGAAGGACAGCTTGACCAGGAGGGCAAGCGTCGATGCGTCCTTCGACACCAAAGATCCGGCGAGCGTTCGATCCGCCAACACTCGCCGCTTGATCCGGTGTCGGGTTTGACTATCTCTTAGATCTCCGCCGATGGGAGGCCCGATGTCGAGCGTCGTCTCGTCACCGGAGATGGCATCGACCGAGGTGATCGATACGACGTCATCAACTGGGTGCAGGCGGACGTCGATTTCTTCAACAATCCCGGCGATACGCCCTCCGGCTTCTCCTTCCGTGATCGCGTCTTCGACTTGCGGGCGCAGTTCCAGCCACGCCGCCGGCAGACCTATGTCATGGATAACTGCCAGTATATGGTCCGCGAGACTCGGGTTTACGTGTCTGACAGCCGCAACGAGTCTTGCAGGTACCCTATCGTCCGTAAGCCTCAGCTGACGAATCTCCGTCGCCATGCGATCAATCTTGGCGATGGTCTCGTCATTGAATGCATCGGACGGATGGACGACGCCCACCAGAACAAGATCCCGCATATCGAAAATCTCTCTAAGCTTGGCGTCAGCCAGGCGTGGCGGCGAATCTTCCGGTAGCGCCTCTTCGACCGAGCTTTCTATGCTTAACTGCCCGACCCCGATTGCCAGCACAACCGTCACCACGCCGGCACCGGCAAGCACCCACCGCGGCCGACGCCATCCCCATTGGCCAGCCCGACTGAACGCATTCTTGATACGGTTAGAATTCATAGGTCATCAACATGCCGATGCGGTCGTTGTCCGCGTAGGGGCCGAGAAAGCTAAAGTTTCCTGCTCGAATGACATCAGCGCGGAGAGAGAGGATCAGCGCGCCCTCATTAGGTCTCCAGGTAAACTCTGGGCGCAGTAGAAGGTCACCCGAGTCCAGGCCGGCATAGGTCTGGACTGCCATTTCCCATCGCATCCCGGACCGGTAACTCAACCGGGTAAAAGTGGCATATTTGTAGAAATGACGAATGCTAGGTAGATCCTCGGTATTCTCGGGGCCTCCTCCGCCGACTTCACGGTCGAGGTGAAATTCTGCCAAGACTGAAAAGTCGTGGTTCGGGGTGATTCCGCTCGACAGCAGTTCCGCACCGGTACCGACCTGGACGTACGGGTCATCGACAAGTGGATTTGTACCGCTGGGATCTGAAGTGCGCACGTAGGCGGCTTCACTTCTCATGACAACCTGGCCGAAGGCACGGGCGAAATCAATCCCGAATACGTGCTGCCTGGGGGAAAGCGGACGCATGTATAGCTGCTCTTCTGTCACTATCGGTTCGTAGCTTACGGGCACGTTGTCTCGACCCGTAACGTACGTGGCGGAGAGGTCGGTCCCCAGTGTGTGAACCGTGAGACGAACTCCGGCGGTTGCGCCACGGTGGTCGAGTTCACCAAATTGAACCCCGTCATTTGCCGTTGGCTGTCCGTTCGACAGCTGTGGAAGGCCGCGTTGAAGGGACCATGGACAGTCCGCTGCGTCGGGTAGCTCACTAGCGACGAAGAAGGGAGCCACCACCGCGTCTAGTTCGAGCCGGGAAATACCGCCGCGTAGCCGCAACGCCGGAATCTCCAGGGCAACGTTGTCGATGAAATCGTAGTAGTCGCGGGGGTTGATGCGGTCGATGGGGCGAAGCGCGTCCATTTGTCCCCATGCAACGATCTGGTTGCCCACACGCAAGTCAAAGGGGCCAAGCCGCGTTTGTCCGTAGAGACGCCTCGGACGTAGGCGCCGATGACTGGGATTATCAGGATCAAGCCGTAGCTCGAGCTCCGCCACCGCAAGCCAGTCACCGTGTACGGCTTCAATACGCGGAGCGAAGTTCACCTCGAGACGATTCCAGGAGGAACCATCGGCCTTGCGAAACGAGTCGAGAGCGAGGCGCCCGAAAACTTGGACGTCTGCCGCCTCAGCCTCATGGCTGACGCTGAGGGCGCTCAGGAAAGTCAGAACGCCGACGACAAGTAGGGAGTGCCGGGTGTTCATGTCCATCACTCCGGAATCTCTCGCGCGCTACATTCCGCGCTCGAGGCTTCGAACAGAAAACAGGTCCGGCGCCAGGCCGGTTCCAACCCGAATGTCCGAAAACTCGAGCGTGGTCGCGCGGCCATTGGTTAAGTCACTCATCCGCATGCTCGAGAAGCGCCAGACCGAGCCAACCATCCGTGGATCTTGCGACTCGAGAACCTTGATATGGCGACCTCGCTCATCGAAATACTCCGTCCTAAGGACGATCGGGCGCTCGACGTCAACGTAGTAGAGGATGCGTCCGTAGCCGGTACCGTCCGACACCGCCTTCGGCGTGGGCGTCGCTTCGACGAGTACCCGCCCATCTATCGTGTCCTTGACCATATAGTTCCAGGCGTCAACGTCGATCACATCCAGATCTTCATAAGTGAACTCGCTTCCCACGAAGGGCTTGTCGTTGTCCGAAGAGGGGATGCGGCGTGATCTCCTAATGGCTGGGAGGTAGAGCCACCGCTGATCGTCGGTTCCGGGTTCCGACCGCGACAAAAAACCCGTGCCTCGAACGTTGGCCGGGCCAGCAAAGCGAAGTAGAATCCAGGTTATTTCGCCTTCTCGTCGCGTCTTGAGCTCGAGCTCTCTCTCGCGGGATTTCCCATCGTCGCGCGTCAGGGTCATTGTGATCTTCGAGACCTCGTCCGCGGGAGTCTGGTTTGCGCGCACCCGGACCATGATGTCCCGGCCGGTCATCTTCTCGCCCCGGCTTGGGGAGCACATCAGCAAAACCAGAGCGACCAAAACGAAGGCCAGCTTGATTGGTATGTTGAACTGGTCATTCATTGTATTGTCCTCCTCTCCGGTCCACGGTCATTTGGGCAGGGAAACCTTGAAGCGCCGCAGCCGAAGGCTGTTCATCACGACGAACACACTCGAAAGGCTCATCGCCCCGGCCGCCAGCATCGGATTTAACAGCAGGTGAAAGAGAGGGAAGAGTGCGCCAGCGGCGACTGGGATCAAGGCGGCGTTGTAGGCGTACGCCCAGAAGAAGTTGCCATGAATCACCCGCAGGGTCCGGCGGGCGAGCATGACGGCGGTTATAATGCCGCGGGGGTCTCCCGACATCAGGACGACGTCTCCGGCTTCGACAGCGATGTCAGTGCCTGTGCCGATTGCCAGACCAACGTCCGCTTGGGCCAGTGCCGGCGCATCATTGATGCCATCGCCCACGAAGGCGACCCGACGCCCCTCCTGCTGCAAACGTGTTATCTCGTTCACCTTTTGATCTGGAAGAACCTCGGCAAGCACGTTGTCGATACCAAGCTGGCGCGCGATGGCGTCCGCCGTGGAACGGCTATCTCCGGTCAGCATGGCGACCGTCATTCCGAGTCCATTGAGTGTGTTTACAGTCTGTTGGCTGCCCGGCTTGAGGGGATCGGCGACTGCCAGGACCGCGACCAGCCGGCTTTCGATCGCCGCGTAGACGACCGATTTCCCCTGGCGTGAGAGCCGCTCGACCAATGACCCAGCATCCTGACGATCGATGCCGAGTCTATCCATGTATCGGTCGGCGCCAACCCAGACGGTCATCCCGTTTACGTCGGCTGCGAGCCCAAAGCCTGGCTCGGCGTTGAAGTTCGTTGCTTTGGACCAGGCCAATCCACGATCGCGCGCGGCGGCCACGATGGCCTGACCGATCGGGTGCTCGCTCTGCTCCTCCACCGCGGCGATCAAGGTCAGTGCCTCATTCTTGGAGATTCCAAAGCTCTTGATGTCGGTCAGCTGGGGGTGCCCGAGTGTGAGCGTTCCCGTCTTGTCCAGCACGACGGTATTCACTCGGGCCATCAACTCGAGCGCGGCGCCTTTCCGGAACAGAATCCCGGTCTCAGCGCCACGGCCGGTGCCCACCATGATCGCGGTCGGTGTCGCAAGTCCCATAGCGCAGGGACAGGCGATGAGCAACACGCTGACGGCCGTAACGAAGGCGTAGCTTAACGCCGGACTCGGGCCAACGAGCAGCCAGAGACCAAAGGTGACTACGGCCAGGACCAACACCGCAGGAACGAAGACAGAAGCGATGCGGTCGGCGACTCTCTGAATCGGTGGTTTGCCCGACTGGGCTTCGGCGACCATGCGAACGATCTGCGCGAGTACGGTCTCTGAGCCCACATGGATCGCGCGAAAGACGAACGCGCCGGTCTTGTTCACAGTGCCGCCCACGACCGAAGCCCCGACCGTTTTCTCAACCGGTGTCGGTTCACCTGTGATCATGCTCTCGTCGACCCAGCTTTGACCTTCGGTGATCTCCCCGTCGACGGCGATGCGTTCGCCCGGACGTACCTGAACGAGATCGCCGGCCATTACCTGGGCCACGGGAACATCGACGGTTTGTCCATCGCGAACGATCGTTGCCGTCTTCGGTTGCAGTCCGACGAGTTTGCGAATGGCCGCCGACGTGCGCCCCTTCGCCTTCGCTTCGAGGTAGCGACCAAAGAGGATGAGCGTGACGATCACCGCCGCGGCCTCGAAGTAAAGATTCGCAGTACCGGCAGGGAAGAGGTGCGGTGCGAGTAATGCCAGTAACGAGTAGAAATAAGCGGCGGAGCTACCCATCAGAACCAGCGTGTTCATACCGGGGCTTCTGTGACGAATCTCCGACCAGCCGTAACGATAGAAGTGCCGGCCCGCCCAGAACTGGACTGGGGTCGCCAAAGCCAGCTCGATCCACTTCCACACGGCACGTGGCGCCAGTCGGTGCAGCACCTCCTGCAGATCCGGAAAGACCATCGTGCCCATAGACAGGAAGACAAGCGGCAATGTGAAAGCGCCGGCTACTCTCAGATCGCGCAGCAGGCGAGTCTCCTGAGCGCTTACCGGCTCCATACCACCATCGGTTGGCTCAGTCAAAGCCGACGGCTCGTAGCCAGCCTCTCGGACCGCCGCCAGAATATCGGCAAGATCCACGCTGCCGGTTTCAAAGTCGACCACTGCCGTTTGCGTCGCGAGGTTGACGCGCGCATCGATCACTTTCGGGAGCTTCTTGATCGAGCGCTCAACCCGAGCAACGCAGGAGGCGCACGTCATGCCGCGCACGCCGACAGTGGCAGTGTCGGTGTGCGTCTTTGCGACAAGGGACGGGATCGATACAGCCATCAGTAACACTCCTATCTAGCGGTACTTGAGCACCTGCATGAGCTCTTCGACAATCTCGTCGGTATCGCCCCGCTCGTGGGCCGTGACGACGTGGTCCCGCAAGTGGCTTCGGAGCACGATCGCTCCGACCTTGTCGAGAGCACCTGTGACCGCCTTAATCTGCTTGAGCACATCGACGCAGTACACTTTCTCGTCCTGCAGCATCCGAAGAACGCCGTCGACGTGGCCCTTGATGGACTTCAGCCGTCGCCTGGTGTCTTCTCGCGCGCCGGGATCAAGCCGCAGGCCGTGGCATGAGGCGTGGTTCATTGGACTACCTCCGCGCGGTAACCGGCCAACTCCACAAAGTAGGCAACGGATTCGGGGTTGGGCGTGCCTTCTACGAGCGCCTCGCCGCGCTCGAGATTCACCTCGAGCACGTCTTTAACGCCCTCTGCAGCTTTCAAGGCGCGAGTCACTGCTTCCAGGCAATGCCGGCAAGTCATGCCGTGGATTCTGATGGTGGTCATTTTGTCACCTCCTTATCCCACCCCACCTGGGGTGGGATATCCATAGAGATATACTGATGTAGTGTCATTCTGCACATCTTTAAGGCAACTGCCATGCCAATACAAATGGTCGCGTAAGGCACTTAATTCATACTACTTACGTGAGTCGCAGTGCAGTTAGATCGAGGAGAATGAAGAATAGTCTCCGGCTTTGAAGAATTATCTCCAGATTGTTAATTGCAATGAATCCTTTACTGCGGATGTGACAGTGAACACAAAAGGGGATGATAGGGTCACTGTCATTATGCTGCCCAACATCGCCGCATCAGCCCGGTGACATTCAAGGTCATGATTTCCGAAGAGACTATTAGCAGGTTATGCGTCCGACATGAACCTTCGACTACTTTCGGATCGGATGGTTGAGTTTGCCTCTTACGCACCTCGTTTGCTTTTCAGCGTCTCCAATATTTCTCCAAGACTGGGGGGCACTCCAGGGGACTGGAGGGGACTCCAGGGGAAAAGAAATGGCACAGTAACTCTAGATTTCTAAAGCGATAACAGCCGAAATCGTGCACCATCAGTAGGTTAATGTTATCACCGCCACAGGGTTCGATTCCCGCCGCCTCCACCATTTTTACTTCGGTTTCGGAGATCCGGTCATGCTCTGTTGAAGCGAAGAGGGTGGGAATATCTGTGTTTCGCAATATGGGTGGAGAATTCGGAGTCAATCGTTCCAAGCGAATGACTTGCCAAAAAGAAGAGCTCCCGGAACGGATTCCAGGAGCTCTTCTCTTTTCGTCCTGCGGGAGGCTGTCTAAGGTAGATCCGGGAAGTTGGTCGCATTCGCCAGTGCTTTATACAAGTCCTGCAGGTCGGACGTCGAGGTGACCAGGCCTGGATTCATGTCGGTGCCAGGCTCTCCGAACTTCGCTTTGAACCAGGCTTCGTGCGGTTTCTCCCGGACGAACTGCCCGAGGCTTCTACCGCCGATGTCTAGAGCGGTTCCGTCGACGCCGTGGCAACTCTGGCACCTGGCGGTGTAGAGCGCTTGCCCATTCGCCTCATTCCCCATGGCACCCACGTTGGAGAAGGTCAACGTTGGCGCGACCACAACCGGTGGAGCTTGTGTGTAATCCACGTACATCTTCGGACCAGAGACCTCAAGGTCGTAGAGCAGGTTCGGCTGGACCCACTCTTCACGCATGAATTTCACGATGTTCCATACCTGAGCATCTGTCAACTCTTGCGAGTAATCCGGGTGGGTGTTGTCCGAAGCATCGATCCCACGAGCGCCAACGTGGCGAATGAGATCGAAAAGTTCCTGAAAACTCTCCGACACGGCAGTGCTTCTAAGATTGACGGAGGAAACATCGGGGCGAGTGGCAGTGAGAGTGCTCTGCCCGGTACGATTCGCGTATGATGCAGCGTTACCCATGCCGTCCCACGCGTGGCACGCCTTGCAGCGGTAAAAGTCGGCCCCAACGATCGTACTCGGTTGAGTCCCGCCCCCACCGGCTTCTGTCGTCCACCACTTTCCATAAGCCGCTCCTCCCGCGATGCCATCGGCATTGTCATACTCAGCGGGCGGTGGCCCTGGCCAATTAGCCCCGGCGTTACCTTCTGGTCCCTGAGGTCCGGCATCACCCTCGCACCCGGCGACAATGAAAAGACCAACGATCAAAAGAAGTACTATCCGCATGGGATCCTCCTCTCGTTATGGATCGATTCCGGCGGTTACCGATGCGTGGTTTACGAACATAACTTTGGAGTACATTCACTGCGGGAGTCGCCCAGGTTACGCATCGATTGGATCGCCATCTTTAGTGGCATGCAATGTTAACATCAAGACGGATCAACGATCAATAATCATTCGGATCATTAAACAAAAATCGAAGCGTCGCGGTAACGCAAACGTTTTCGCACAGTAAAGACCGAACTCGTTCGCCATCATCGGTTTAGGGTTCACGGGTGAAAAGGGTTCGATTCCCGCCGCCTCCACCAGTCACTCCCTGAGCTCATCTTGTTTTCACTTTTCATTCGTATCGGGCTATTGTTCAGCGCCAACGATAGATGTTTGATTCCCACCGTCTCCTACTACGCTCATACTGTGAGAGTCCGTGAATGGCAGAGCATCTGTTCCCGGGCCTATTTGATAAATGCCTTCTCAACTTGACCGGGCATTCGGCTTGTTGTACATGTGACAAGATACGCTAGCCCAATCTGATGTAGCAAATCACCTGGCAACTTAATGAAAGGAGGACAGTATGAGGGTAAAACGAGGGCGGCTGCCAGTCGTGGCATGGCTGCTGATCGTATTCTGCGCCGTTGTGACCTGGACAGTGGCGCCGGCATTTGCACGGGCCAAGGATAAACCCAACGTTGTCATAATGATGGTCGACAACCTGGGCTGGGGAGAACTAGGCACGTATGGGGGAGGTATTCTCAGGGGGGCTGAAACGCCTCGCCTGGACAAGCTGGCTGACGAGGGGTTGAAGTTTCTGAACTTCAACGTAGAGCCACAATGAACACCAAGTCGGTCCGCTTTCATGACAGGTCGTCATCCGATTCGATCCGGGACCACGAAGGTGGTCTGGGGCATGCTCTACGGTCTAACACAATGGGAGAAGACGATCGCTGAGTTGATCAGCGAACAGGGTTATGCGACTGGTATGTTCGGCAAGTGGCACCTTGGTGACACGCAATGCAGGTTCCCTACGGATCAGGGTTTCGATGAGTGGTATGGGATCGCCAACACGACGGACGAAGCTTTGTATAGTTCGCACTACCAAGTATGACGCTTCCGAGAGCGTCCAGCCCTACGTTGTTGAAGCCACGAAAGGTGGTGTGCCAAAAAAGGTCAAGCCGTATGACTTGGACGCCCGTAAGCTGATCGACAGCGAGTTGACGGATCACGCGATCGCCTTCATGAAGAAGATCGTCGAGAACGATAAGCCCTTCTTCGTGTTTGTGCCGTTCACATACGCCCATCTCCCTATGACGGCGCATCCCGACTTCGCTGGAAAGACGGGCAACGGTAATTACGCCGACGTCCTTGCCGAGATCGACCATCGTACCGGCCAGATCCTGGATGCGGTCGACGATCTGGGAATCCGCGAGAACACGGTTGTTCTGTGGCTTAGCGATAACGGTCCGGAGGAGATCGAAGGTCACCACGGTACCGCAGGCTATTGGAGGGGTAATTACTTCACAGCACTGGAAGGGTCCCTCCGTGTCCCAGCGCTCATGCGCTGGCCGGGGAAGATCAAAGCCGGGTCAGTAACTAACGAGATCGTGCACATTACCGATGTGCTCCCGACCTTCTCTCGCATCGTGGGATACGAGGTGCCGAAGGATCGAATCATCGACGGTATCGATCAGCTAGACCTAGTAACCGGCAAGACAGAGAAAGGGCCCAGGGAGGGATTCCCGGCATTTAACGGGGATGAGCTCTTCGCATACAAGTGGCGCAACTGGAAAATGCACTTCATCGAGCTGGAAAGCATGTTCGGCAAGCCTGCGCGTCTCAACATGCCGCATCTGCACAACCTGATCGAGGATCCGAAAGAGCTCTATCCGGTCGACAAGATCGACGTTTCCGCTAGCTGGGTCTTTCCGGTGATCCTCAAGAAGGTCGTCGCGTTCCGCGGCAGCTTGATGAAGGAACCGCCGATCCGGTTGGGGACGCCGGATCCGTATGTGCCGAAAAAGAAGTAACTAGCCACAGCCGACATCGGCCCGATCGTTGTCGATGTCGGCTGGACACCTGGACGGCTGTCGGGTCTTTGCTTGGCGCTAGTAACATGGAAGTTGAGAGCCACGCGAACGCCGATCTGGTACACGCCGTGACCGGTTGACTTCGTCACGTGCAGGCTTGGCGATAGTGCAGCGTCCATTTAGTTTTGTCCTCCTGATCAATTAGAAATTACGTTACATGTCCCCGCATTCCGAGGCGCAACAGTCAAGGAAAAGGAGGGACGTTATGTCATTGTGGAGTTTTCGCAAGAAAGCGCAGGAGCCGGCGGACGCGGGCCGGGTTCAGAAGAGTAAGAAGAGTGTGAAACGCTCGCCACCGGTGGCCATGGAGGTGAAGGTGTTGGCGATCGAGGCTCTAGAGGCGGACGCTCCGTGGACAACATGGCGCCCGCCCAGCCTCAGAACCTGGTGGGACACCAACTGGTCAGCGCCATTCAGCTCAGTTGGGATCCGAACCCCGAGAGTGATCTCGCCTATTACGCAGTGCATCGCGGTCTTGCCCCTGAGTTCACCCCGGGGCCTGCCAACATGATCGGTGCGCCTCAGGACACAGCGCTCGTGGACGAGGATTGGCGATGGGATGCCGGGTACTTCTATAAGGTCTGTGCGATCGACATTCACGATAACGTCAGTCCCTACGCCTTGCTGGATCCGGATTTGGTAACCGGCGTTTCAGATGGAAAGCCACCCTAGCGCGAGTTATCTGGCGCCGAATTCGCCGAATCCGTTTCGGTCTACAACGCGCATACGGTTCGGGCTGGCAGAGGCCGGCGTGGCGACAGTTCGTATATACGATGTCGCCGGCCGGCTCGTTCGAACGCTTGTCGAAGACGTACACCCTGCGGGTCACCACACTGCCGTCTGGGATGGAAAGAACCATCGGGGAAACAAGGTGCCCGGAGGTGTTTACTTCTGTCGTGTGGACGTCGGCTCTTTCGTACAGACTAGGAAGATGGTTGTGATCCGGTAATTGTACTAGCTGAGAATCATCGTCGGCTGCAGCGCCTGGTCCAAGCTGGTGACTGGGTTCGTAAGCTAACCGAGGCAGCAACCTGACGAGCGATCGGCAATCCTGAGGGTGTTGCGTCTCCATTATTTCTCCAAGACTGGGGAGGACTCCAGGGGACTGTAGGGGACTCCAGGGGAATCGAATCGTCACGATAACGCAGTAGTTTTCATGTCGTAAAAACCGAAGTCGTTCGCCACCATCGGGTTAGTGTTTACGGGGAACAAGGGTTCGATTCCCGCCGCCTCCACCAGCCATCTGCTTTCTGTTCCCAGTTCTCCCGTTTTGCGGGCTTCGCAAAGAAACCCAAACGGTTGCGTGCTGACCCAATGGCAAAGGGGCCGGCCCCCTCTGATAGCCGTTGCACAACGACAGGGACGCGTGGGAACGGCACCTCGCATAATTCGGATGCACGGAACTCAGTGAAAAGACGACGCGCCAGTATGAGAAGTCCCAGAGCGAATGATTGGTAAGACGGTTTCGCACCGCAAGATCGTCGATAAAGTCGGCGAAGGAGAAATGGGGCAGGTCTACCTCGCCGAGGATCTTGAGCTGCGCCGGCGCTGGCGCTCAAGTTCCTGCCGGCGGAATACGCTTCGGACTCCGATGCGCTTTCGCGGTTCAAGCGCGAGGCCCAGGCGGCAGCCGCGTTGGATCGCCCCAACATTCTTACGACTTACGACATGGGGGAGTACCAAGGCCGTCCTCATATCGTGATGGCCTACGTCGAGGGGGACATGCTGAGCAGCGTTATTGCCCGAGAAGATCTGATACTCGATCGATCCCTTGGCATCGCTACACGTGTCTGCGAAGCCCTTTCGAGTGCGCGCGCCGCATCGGTGGCGCACCGCGATATCAAGCCCGACAACATCATCATCGGACACGACGGCAGCGAAGATTCTCGACTTCGGTCTCGCCAACTGCGCGGTGTCTCCAAACTGACAAGAGAGGCGTCGACGGTCTGTGACCTGCCCCCACTTTTGTGACCACATCCCAACTTAGGATGCGACCGCGATTGGCGGTCTTAGAGCCGCCTCCGGTGCTGGTGGCCGGTAGCCCAGCGAGCTGTGCGGTCGCACTTGATTGTAGTGCCGCCGCCACATCTCGATCAACACCTTCGCCTCTTGCACCGTGTAAAAAATCTCCCCATTCAACAACTCGTCCCGCAACTTTCCGTTGAACGATTCGATGTAGCCGTTCTCCCACGGGCTACCGGGTTCTATGAACAACGTCCTCACATCCAACCTGGCCAGCCACTTCCCGACTGCTTTGGCTACGAACTCGGGGCCATTATCCGAGCGGATGTGGTCCGGTACACCGTTTTGTAACATCAGCTTGGCCAGGACTCTCAACACATCCCGGGAGGTCAACTTCCTGGCCACCTCGATCTCCAAGCACTCGCGGCTGTACTCGTCGACTACTGTCAGGATCTTCAACTTCCGGCCGTTGTGCGTTCGGTCGAATACAAAATCGTAAGCCCGGACATGGTTGGGGTACTCGGGCCGCAGACGTACGCATGAGCCGTCATTGAGCCACAGCCGCCCGCGCTTGGGTTGCTTCTGCGGCACTTTCAAACCCTCCTGCCGCCAGATCCTTTCCACGCGCTTATGGTTGACCTGCCAGCCCTCGTTCCGGAGCAAGGCCGTGATCCGGCGGTAGCCGTACCGGCCATACTCCCTGGCCAGCGTGATGATCCTCTCTCGCAAGGCCGCCTCGTCATCGGCCTCCTTCGGTTCGTATCTCTGCACTCTGCGGCTTTGCCCGAGCACCCGGCACGCCCGCCTCTCGCTGACACCCAGCTGATCCTGGGCGTGGCCGACAGCGACACGCCGGCGCGCCGGAATCAGAAGTTTCCCCGGTTCACCTCTTTCAAAATCTGGATGTCGAGAGCCTGGTCGGCGACCAGTTTCTTCAGCCGCTGATTCTCCTTCTCGAGTTCCTTGAGGCGGTGGGCCTGGCTGACGTCCATGCCCCCGAACTCCTTGCGCCAGCGGTAGTAGGTCTGTTCGCTGATACCGATCTGGCGGGCGACGTCACGGACGGATTTGCCCTGTGAAATGAGAATTTCAGCCCCTCGGAGATGGTTGATGATCTGCTCGGCCGTAAATCGTTTCCTGGCCATGTTGACCCCTTTCGCTCGCCCCGAGTCTAACTCTAGACTTGGGAACAATCCGGGGGGTCGGGTCACT
>JABAOC010002778.1_pt3 | contig 22927 bp, 19 predicted proteins | sample 7062161 | NCBI WGS metagenome assembly JABAOC01 (sample SAMN14538625, study PRJNA623070) | marine sediment metagenome | biome: marine biome [ENVO:00000428]; feature: marine pelagic biome [ENVO:01000023]; material: deep marine sediment [ENVO:00002113] | place: India: Gulf of Khambhat ... | reverse complement strand
AATCGACCTCATGGCCGAGACGTTGAAGGAAACGGGGAGCATCTTCGGCACGGCCTCCCTCATGACCCCCTATATCGCCAACGTAACGGCCAGGTGCATAAAGGGCTCAAAGGTTTTGGCCATAGACTCCGCCGGATTCCAGGAAATCCTCCGGCGGGATCCCTCCATAGGATTTGAAGTAATGACAAGACTGGCCCAGCTCTATTTCAACCGCCTCAATTCCACGAGGGCGGCAATCACCAACCTCTTCAAGATCTTCAAGTTTCAAACCCGTAAGGCGCTGGTCTTCGATACCTATGGAGAATTGAAATAGCCATGGGAAACCCTGTGCCCGTTTTCTCTCCCTTCGATGTCCGTCCACCCATGCGCGAATCAAGCTCCTAGGCAAATGGCAGGATTATGAATTCTCCCCCAGGTCAAACGGATAAGGTCATCGATGTCAAGGTCAGGGAACGCGTCAAGAGGGGGGTGGAAACATTCATCAACAGATTAGGACTGGAATGGTTCCTTGAAGGGAGCCGCAGCCGCCTGAGCTTCAGAATCAAGGACCGGTCCATTGAGCTCTGCGCCATGTGGTTGTGCGATGAGAAGGAACTGGTGGAAGAAGAATCAAGCGGAGGTACAACCCATTTCTATCTCAAGATAAAGGACCCGAAGGAGCTCGAAAAGTACAAAAGGATGGTGAGAAGGGAGGTCCTCAATTATGTCAAGAAGGCCCTGGAAAGGGAGCCCGTTTTTTTCTGAGGAGAACTCCCCTGCCCCATCCCTTTGATGCTCCTAGGGCCATGGGAGTTCACCGGGTTGAAATAGTTCCCCCTTCTTGCTCACCTCCGAAGCTTAACCTATTTCAACCCTATGACCCCAGGTAAGACTTCCAAATCAAAACCTGAGCAAAAAAAACAGAGCTTCCGCCCTTGCCCCCTCGCATGGCACCAACCGGGATATACCTACCGATAGTGAGTCGGGCTTCTGTCAACGAGAGGGATTGTACCAGCAGAGACGGCGCGGCGTCGAAAGCCTTGCCCGGAGTATGACCGCCTCTGTCAGCATCAAAACGTCACCACCCGATCATACTCGGCATGGGCGGTGGCGGCATCTACAGGGGTCCCGAACCCGCTATTCTTCCCTTCGAAATCACTTTCCGTGACCCCACGGGCACGGCCGCAGAGGCCTCAGACAGAGATCCGGATGTTCCGCGCGACAAGGAAGTCCACCAACTCTTTCAAAGGCGGAAGACCAAAGCCGTGCATCTGGGCCGAGATGTGGTCCTTGATCAGAGGAGCCGCTTCTCCCATGAGCATGACACCCGTCTCATGCCCAGCCTCGATCGCTCCCTTAGCCATCAAAAAAGGAAACGTGGCCTTGGTAGGATCGTCACTCCCGTGGGTAGCGATGTACAGTATCTTCGCCATGCTGTATATTCCTCCTATTCCCGAGGAAAAGTGATGAGAGCTCGCTTTTGTTTGAATGGCCTATGCCACGCCTACCATGTTGTGGTATATCTGTCAATTCCTTTTTGAGTCAAGCGGGCCGGCTCTCCCGATAATACAAGTTGACGGTTTCCCCCAGATTTCCAGGCGGTGCCACAGTATTTCAACCATCAACAGATCAAGCCCCCATGAGAAGACTATTCTACTATCGAATTCCAACTCTATGGCCCCGCGGCTTTCTCAGGTCTAATGAATTGCGAATGAGATAGAGGATAAGCAGGGTTGCACCCGAACTGTCTAATATCTCTTGAAATCAATAGATTGCATGGCAAGAAAAGGTAGGCCCAAATGGTTCGCAACATATGCAGCAAGTTATGAGAAAACATATCCAGAAGGTATGTATGTCAAGTCTCTGGGCGACAATTCTGGCTATATGCTGCTTTATGTCAACCCCTTCGGACTCCCCCGGCAAAGCTCTAGAGTTTGCTGTTTGGATTATCATTTGGGAGGTTAGAGGCTACGCGAATAGCACCGAGAGCCACATCCTGATCGCCGCGACAGCGATCAAGACGGCTAGTGTCCGTCTCAATGCCGAAACCGGCGCCCTCCGGCTTACAATGCTCCCCATATGCGCCGCCGGTATGACAGTCAGTGCGATAGGCATAGTCATCAGCCATTCGATCTGCCCAGTGGCCGCTTTCCCAATAAACCCTGCAGTGGATGAGAGTAGAACGATTGCCAGGTTGCTGCCAATAGCAATCCTTGTGGGGATCTGGACGAACGAGGTCATCAGCGGTATGAGGATGAACGATCCCCCCTGGCCAACCAATCCCCCCAATAATCCCACGCCGGAAGCGGCAGTCACCGCACGCCACCGATCGAATGTAAGACATTCAACGTCGGGATTCTCGCTGTCTCCCCTTACCGGTATAACCATAAGAAAAGATGCACTGAGGGCAAGGCCGGCGAACAGAAAGAGCAGGATCTCGTTCGAAACATAACTGGAACCCGCACCGCCTGCCATAGCGGCGACGAAAATACTCGCTCCCATATACAGGGATAACCGATCCGAAACGAACCGGAACCGACGGTGGGACAGCCCCCCCGAGATACACCCCAAGAGCCCCTGGACTATCGTCAGACCGGCCACTATCCTCATAGGCAATGGTTCAAATCCGAAGAGGGGCGGCACGTAAAGCAGCAGTGGGGCCATGACAATCCCGCCGCCGATCCCCAGCAGTCCGGACAGAAAGCCGGTAAAAAGACCAAGGCTACCGATAAGGACGTAAACTCCCATAGACCTATACCACCACTATTCCCGGAGGGCCTTCCACGATCTCGCCGACACGAGCCGCGGATTGCACCCCGGCGGCAGAAAGCGCGGCCAAGAGCTCTTTTGCCTGAGAATCCGGAACTGAGAGCAGAAGTCCGCCAGAGGTCTGGGGGCCGTACAGCGGTTCCTCCTCGATCTCTGAAAGAGAAGCTTGAATCTCCATCTTTCCCTGAGTCATACGACGGTTCTCCTGGTTACTCCCGGTGGTTTCACCCTTCCGGTACATATCAAGCACGCCCGGATAGATCGGTAAATCCGAATATTTCAAGAGGACCCTTGAGTTGCTCCCAAGAGCAACCTCCAGCAGGTGGCCGGCTATCCCGAACCCAGTGATATCCGTGCATGCATGAAGCTCGAATCCGAGGGCGACTTCCATGGCGGGGCCGTTAAGCGCCGCCACGGAGGGGAGCACATCCCGCTCAAGGTCCCCGTACCGCATCTTGCCGGAACGGACAGCATTGAACAGAACTCCAGTGCCGAGCGGTTTCGTGAGGATCAGGGCATCTCCTGGCCGCGAACCGGCGTTGGTGACTATTCGTTCAGGGTGTGCTACCCCGTTTACGCAGAGGCCGTACTTGGGTTCTTCGTCGTCCACGGTGTGACCGCCCACAAGACAGGCCCCGGCCTCGACCACCTTGTCGTGGCCGCCGCGGAGTATTTCTCTGAGAATGCCCATGTCTAGGTGCTTTGAGGGAAACATCACCACGTTCAATGCAGTCACGGGACGGCCGCCCATGGAATAGATATCCGAGATCGAGTTTGCGGCAGCTATCTGCCCGAACCAGTAGGGATCATCCACCGGCGGGGTAATGAAATCGACGGTATTGATCATCGCGATCTCGTCCGTGAGCCGGTACACGGCGGCGTCGTCGGAGGTCTCGATGCCAACCAGGAGGTTTGAATCCGAGGGCGGACTCAGACCCGAAAGTGCGTCCGACAGAACCGTCGGACCAATCTTTGCCGCTCAACCGCAGGTGCGGGCAAGCTCCGTGAGAGTCTGCTTTTTAAAGAGTGCCATAAATCGTTCCCCCTTCTACCTTTCCTACTACCTTTATAGTTAAAGGAGATTGTCTGGCCATCCGATTGAATATACTCAGAGTAGTCACTTAATAGGTCCAGTGGATAAACCCCTCGCTGAACCATCCTACGAGGGAATAAATCAATCCTTGATAGCTGACAACCTTGACGGTTGCCGTTTGTTAATTCACCATCTCCCTCTGAAAAATGGCACTAAAGGAATCTGAAAAAACGGAAGACACCGAGTTTTACAGTCGATTGTCAGATTATTTGACAGATTTTTGTTAAGTAATTGATAAAAAAATTTTGCTATCGCTTTTTATCCTGGCTTCTGATGAAGCATTTTGGCCCGATATCCCTATCCTGCTGGATTTTCATTCCCTTATTCTTCTCATGAACGAGGTAGATAGGGCACCCCTGGCATGTACGCCAGTTGCAGTTGTCGTGTCCTTTGACGGCTTCCCAGCATTTCTCATGGTAGTTTCCGTATGCAGGGCATTCCTCGATACCGCAGTTTTTGATCTTCCAGCAGGGAGTCATCATATAGAGAAGCTTGAGGCCAGTCATGGTCATTCCGACTTCGTTGAGATAAAAAGTGATATTCTTGATGAATTGGATGTCGTTGTTGGAATATCGTCTATTACCATTGACCCTTAGTGGTTTGATAAAACCGACCTTCTCATACTCCCTTAATGTCCGTGGGCTGACTTCGACGAGATCAGCGGCAACATTGATGGAATAGAGAGGCTTTGAACTATCGACGTCCAGTTCCATTTTTTACCCTTTCTGGAGAAAAGGATAACAGAAATATAAATCGCTTGACATTATTTTGTCAAGTGATTTATCAAGAGATTCGTAAATAACTATGGATATTCTTCCCGATTAGGGGCAACAGAAGAGGGAAAAAAAATAGTGTCAGAAGGGGAAGTATGTGGAAGGGTGTTAGAAAGAGGAGAGGCTACCCATCTCATCCTCCACATTCTCTCCAAGCCCGGGAGTTCCTGGATAAGAGAGCCTAAAAGACTTTCTTGACGGGAGGAGAGCCAATGATACTTTCCCATCATGATCTCAGAACTGTGAGAAAGTATGGTTAAATCCATCGGCTCTCTTAACCAGTTCCTTAATTCAACGATAGGTGGTAAATACGTCCGTACCGAAGTCCCCTTTTTGTTCAGTTCTCCTAAGAATCTACCTTAGAAAGATTCTTCCTGACATAACGTGCTCCGCGCAGTGAAGTGCGACTGATTCTCTACTAAAATCTATGGGCCTAAACTTCTCTCAGGTCCAATGATATGCGAATGAGATAGAGGATAATCAGAGTTGTGTGCAAACTGTCTAATACATGTTCAATAAAAAGGCAGGGCCGTGATGACCCTGCCTAATCTGATTTTTTTCTCTCTCAGTCTACTTTCCGGGTCTAATGACTCGAATAGTATCTGACCTCTCAAAAGGAGTGCCATCCCCGAGCTCACCCGCTATCGTAAGCTCTGCATCTCCAACTTCAAGGAAGGGAATCAACTCCTGTCTGTCGAACTTCACCATGAGATCAAGTATGCCATCATCATCATGGTCGCCGACCTCTGAGGGACCAACCGTTGCTAAAGGCGGATCAATTGGATCGCTGTTGAATAGCGTCAGAGTGACAAAATCTATGTCTTCGACTGAATAGTCGTCAGAAAGCTCGATATAGCAGGTTATCCATGTGCCTTTGGATTTAGTGTTCAGCGTGTCCGGTTTAATGCCGATAGAGGCAGGAATGGGCCCGCTCCCTCCACCAATTAATCTCAGAACCAGAACGTCATAGTATATTCCATCATGGGTAAAACCTGCGACAACGATCTTGCCATCGGACTGCAGGGCAACTGCGCGTCCAATATCCCAAATTTCACTGTCATAGATTGCACCACCACCCGTTCCGAAACCATCATCCAACGATCCATCGGGGTTATACCGCAAAACTAAAACGTCGTACATTGTACCTTTGGTAAAGCCCGCCACAACGATCTTGCCATCGGCCTGAAGGGCAACTGCGTGCCCAGAAGCCCAATTTCCACCGTAATCGGTCGCAACGCCACCCGTGCCGAAACTACCATCCAACGATCCATCGGGGTTGTACCTCAAAACCGGAACTTTTCCCCTTGTATGACCTACGACAATGATCTTCCCATCTGCCTGGACGGTAACTCCGTAACCATAACTCGGATTTCCACCATAGTATGTTACAAAGCCGCTGGGGGGACTGAAGGTAGTGTCAAGGTCACCTGGGGCCACAGGCTCGATCGGACCAGGCTCCATTGGTTCAGGCTCGATCGGCTCAAGCGACCCAGTATCGATTTTGGCTATCATCTTCATTCCGGTCGTGGAATCATAATACGAAGTCCACAGGTACTTTCCGTCGGAGGCGGGATTACTTGCAAAAGGAAGATCGAGGTAACCGAGGATCGCATTGTCACTGTGCCCATCCCGGAGCGCAATCTCAGGATCGACCTTGTAATACCTTTGGTTGTCGGATCCGTCCCCCGCTCCCCTTGTGAACCAAAAATATCTACCATCATGAGTAACGCCTTGAAGATTAGGCCCTCCCCCGTAAGGATTGGTTATCCCACCAGGACCGATGAAGGAACGCACCCTTTGGCCACTATTTGGATCAAATTGGTACACAGTCCCATTGTCCTTTGTCACCCACAAATACTGTCCATCAAACGCAATGTCATGCAACCGACATGGGCTTGGGTAAAAGGATGCGACGGTAGAGCCCGTATCTACATTTACCCCGTAAATTGGGCCACAAGGATATGCCAGGTGCCACAAGATCCTCTTGGATCGGTCGAACGCGATCCCAGCGACGCTATACCAAGTGTTTGGCAAGGCCTTTCCAGTGAGCTCCCCCGTCTCCGGATCTATTTGACGGGGTCCTAAATAATAACCGCCAAGCGGTGACCTGCAAGGTACCCACAGGTTGTCTCCATCCCAGGCAATTCCGTTATCGAAAACGTGGCTAATCTCATCAGGGACGGGGAATTGATCGACGACATCTCCCCTTGCCACCAAAGATTGATTTGCGATTAAAAACACCATTGCCGAGCAACCAATACCATCTTAGTTCTTCTCATATCGAACCTCCTTTAAGGGTCTCTTGAGGACGCAGCGTGTTTGCTTATCGCCCTCCCTCTATATTATCCGCCCTCCCTGGTAATCATCGACTGAGTCATATGTCGTGATTCGGCTTCAGAAGCCTTAAGTTACGGAAACCTATGCGTAGGACTAAGCGCACCTCAATTCTCTTGCCTCGATCCATACCCGGATTGCCAAAGAAAAAGCCCATCCGATAAGGATGGGCTCGGTTGAGCTTGCCAGTATCTTCGGCAGTCCCGCTACCGTGGCCAGACTCTGCAGGCTTTAGGCCGGTGACTTTGCGTCCTACCCTTTCGGAGTAGTTTGCCCTTATCGGATTTGGCGAACGATATTAGTCTAGAAATTTGGACGCAATGAACATGCCAATACATCAATGTCAAGTAACCTATTGAATTCTAATGATTTCTACTATATCAACAAATGTTCTATTTATGAACTATTTTCATATCACTAGGAAAAGATTATACAGATTTGGTCCTCTTGGGGTGGGCGAGGGCTCACTTTCCGGCCTGTCTGCCCTGATGGCTGGAAACGGGAGACGTCTCATCCCATAGATTTGAAACTGCCAAGCGCCCAGATTTGATTTACAACGATCTCAAGGTACTGGGCGGCTTGATTTTCACATTACATACTGCGTACATTAATTAATAAGGTGAGATGAGAGGTATGCGGAGGACGAGCGTGACAAAGAGATTATCTAATTCCATTGTTGAATTAAAGGATCGCTACGGGGTTATCGTCGTCGGCTCCGGCTACGGTGGCTCGATAACCGCGGCGAGGCTCGCTACTGCCGGGTGCGAGGTCTGTATTCTTGAGCGCGGCAAAGAGTGGGCGCTCGGAGAATTTCCGGACAGACCGGAACAGGTGATTACGCAGGTTCGAAGAGATGGAAATCCCCTGGGGCTGTATGACTACCGTGCCACACGGGACATCGATGTTCTCATCGGCTGCGGTTTGGGCGGAACATCGCTCATCAATGCCAATGTGGTGATCAGGCCGGATCCTGATATTTTCGACCATCCGCGGTGGCCGGATGAGGTTCGCGCGGACCGGGACAACGGAACGCTGGATGAATATTACGAAAAAGTGGCGCCCATGTTAGGGGTTTCTCCTCTGCCGGACGATGGGCCATCACTACGCAAGATGGAGGCGCATAAAAGATCAGCCGAAGGACGTCCCGGTCGATTCCATAAGCTGAATCTGGCGGTGAATTTCGACAGATACGATGATGAGCCCAACCACGTCGGTGTCCTTCAGAGACGCTGCATTCTGTGTGGAGACTGCGTCACGGGATGCAACGCCGCTGCCAAAAACACGCTTCCCATGAACTATCTCCCCTTTGCCAAGAATCACGGGGCTTTCATCTTCACGGGGATGGAAGTCAACTATATCAGTAAGGCGACTGGTGGCGGCTATTTTGTCCATTGCACGTGCCACAAAGAAGACAAAGAGCAGGGTGAGTCCAAGGTGCTCCATGGGAGTGTTGTTATCCTTGCTGCTGGAAGTTTTGGCTCCACCCAGATCCTCATGAATTCTCGTGACAGAGGTTTGGTTGCCTCTGACAGGCTTGGCCACTATTTCTCGACAAATGCAGATACCCTCGGAATGGGTTACAATGACGACGTGCGCACCGATATTCTCGGCTTCGGCATGGAGAAGGATAATCGCGCTGAAATTCATGTCGGTCCAACGATCGTCTCCGTCATCGACTATCGTAATCGGAAACCCTTGAAAGACCGCTTCATCATCGAGGAAGGTGCCATTCCCAGAGCCCTTGTCAACACCCTCCGATACGCCCTTCCAAAAATCAGCGCGATTTCAGGTCACGATACGGATTTCGGTGCCATCGACGAGCTATCAGAGGCTGGGCGCATTATCAGAGATCTCGCACGGTATGATCCCAAAGGGGCCCTCAATCATTCCATGGTATACCTCGGAATGGCACATGATGGGGCGGAAGGCGTTCTTGCCTTGGATCCAGAAGGCCACATTCGGATCCACTGGGAGACCGCGCCGGCCAAATCAATCTTCGAAAAGATCAGTGACGAAATGAAACAGCTTACCTCGGCCTTGGGTGGAACGTACATCAAAAACCCACGGTGGTCGCCTTTTTCCGGCCGCAATGTGGTCACGGTTCACCCGTTGGGGGGATGCGCGATGGGCAGCAGCGGTGATGAGGGCGTGGTTGATCATCGGGGGAGGGTTTTTGACCCATCACAGGGGGGGACAGATTCAGTCCACAGTGGGCTTTTTGTCGCTGATGGTTCCATACTTCCGACTTCATTGGGGGTGAATCCCCTGTTGACGATCTCCGCCCTATCGGAGCGCATAGCGGATCTCCTCATCCAGGATTCAACCGTGAACAAAGAACCCAGAGAGGGTAACCTTCCACCTGCTCCCGATATCCGCCCTCCCGTCGGCATGGAATTTACCGAGGAGATGAAGGGCTACATAACCGAAAGCGTGAAGGATGCGAAAACATTCGAGCAATACAGAGAAGCCGAGAAACGTGGAAAAAGGGAGGGCAATAACCTCGATTTCAAGTTGACGTTTTACATAGACAACGTCGATCGTTTTGTTACTGAACCGGCTCACGAGGCGCGCGTCGAAGGATATGTGACAATGGGGCCCTCCAAACACGTAGTTGAGCGGGGCCGATTTCACCTTTTCATGAAAGACCCACAAACAGAAACCAAACGGGTGCGTTATTCGTTGCAGTTTTATAGCTATGAGGACCAGTGCTATCTACTGGAGGGCTACAAGGAGGTCAAGGATGATCCGGACCTGGATTTCTGGGAGATATGGAGAGACTCGACGACCCTTTTCACGACGCTTTACAAAGGCGATACAACGGCAGACACCGTCTTCGGGCAAGGCATTGTCCGTGTTGAACCCCGGAATCTTCTTGAGCAACTCACCACATTTCGCGTTCGAAATGCAGCGAACGCCAAGGAAAAAGCGAAGGCTATGGCTCAATTCATGTCCTTTTTCTTTGGCGAGCTCTGGGAGACATACCTGAAGCATCTCCTTCCCGGAGAGTAACCCCTTCAAGTCAGGCGGGTGCTATGAAAAATACGAGGATACCGTTCAAGAATAAGGAAGCCGAGTGTGCCTTCGTCTACACCTACAATGACGATCTCTCCCTGGTCATTGATATTATCAGGCATTACAAAAGGATCGTTTTCAGGGGGTTCGCCGTCACAAAACATGAGAAACGAGACTTCTCCAGGCTTTTTCCCTTCCCGGCTGGAGGCGATCCCTTTTCCGGTAAATCGGACGGGGACCGAGTCAAAATGGATATTGGTCGTAACGTGATTGAGGGAGATTTCAAGGGGGAGCCTCCGATCTCTTTTGATCTCTCGTTTACCATAGAGGATTACTACTTCAACGCCACGAAACCCGGTTGGATCGATAAGGTAGCGCTCCTGAATAGGCTGTATGGGAACCTCGACCTGACGAAGGCCGTCTCTCTACTCCAAGAGGATTTTCCCCTGACGAAATTCGACGGGAACGTGAAATTCGGGGGAAAGGATCACTCCCTGGATCAGGCGAATGGGGTGATACTCCATCACTGGGGTTGGTATTTTCCCAATTACCTGTTCCTCGCGTGCAACGGTTTCCCTGAGCCCGAGAGCCTTCTGACCCTGGCTTTTGCCGAGTCCGTCGCAAGCGGCGGCATAGGCGTAAAGAGCGGCTACCTGTACCTTCACCATCGAGGCACCGAGAAAAAACTCATAAGTCCCCTCCAAGGGAAAGTCATCTATTTCTCCGAAGGGGGAAAAATATCAGTCCTCGCACGGTCTCGTGAAAAGAAGTATGTGAGGGTCAACATCGATCCAAGAAGGGGGGCAGCGTTTCCCCACGTCTTTAACACGAACTCCGTAACTGTCCTCAATGCCGAATGTGAGATTGAAGGGGTGGGGAAGAGCGAAAAGGCGGTCCTGGATGTCAAGGGCCTCGACGTGGTAGGGATGATGAGATGAGGAAAAGAGAGAATAGGGATATATTACATCCCTACATCACCCTACTCTGGAACCACGAAGAGACTGAACAGAAGAGAAGGTGGTTACTTTTGGGTCAGGTATATTTCCCCGTTTGGTAGAACTGCCCCAACATGGCCGCACCCAGGAGAGAGGACTGGTCCTGAAACTGGTATTCAAAGTCGCCAGTCCACCTTTTTTTCACGTGCAGGAAGCCCCTTATCTTTGCTGCGCCTCCAGATGTCATCACTTTTCGGCCTAATTTTACAAGACCACCCACCTCTCTCAGATTCCCTCCGTGGTAGACCGCATTGCCTTTGATGAGCGCAAGAAGCAACTTTTCCCGTGTCGTCTCCAGCGTGAGGCCCGAGAAGCTTGCCGTCAGCTGCTCCAGGGTGTAGCGAGACCCTTGCAAGAAAGGCACATAGTCGGGAAGTTCGGCCTCCACGCGATCAGCATCCTTACTATCAAAGAAATCCCCCAGAACAGACGGCACATACTCAGTAAAGAATTGATCTTGCGTCATGTCTTGGCAGAACACAGAGTGGAACCACTCAAGAGCCTTACCCCCCGTGTTGAGCACGAAGAATGTAACCCATCGATTGGGGATCACGTGACAGCGTACGTTGAAATTTCGCGATCGAACAGGTCTATCCACACAGACGCTCGTGATCTCACAGGTGCCAGAAATGATATTGATGTCTCCTGGTGCCGTTAGTCCTCCCGACAATGCAGCGAGTATCGCGTCATTTCCCCCGCACAGAACATCACAGTCCTCAGGCAATCCCAACTGGTCCGCGACCTTTGGCAGAATGGACCCCGCCTTATGGTAGGATTGCTTCAGCGGTGGGAGTTTTGTTTCCGGGATCTCAACAATAGCCAGGATGTTCTTGTGCCACGTCAAGTCGTGGCGGGCTGTATTGTAGAGCCCGGTAATCGAGGTGGTAGAAGGGTCAATGGCCCATTGGCCTGTCAGGCGTTTAACCATGTACGTGTTGCAATGGCCGAATTTTTCGGCTCCGTCCCAGATATCCGGTTGGTTTTCCCGTATCCAGAGAATAGAGCAGAGGGAAGATCCTCCGGATACCGGCAGGTTGCACGTCTCCCGGAGGAATGTTTCCTCCCCAACCCGCTCCCGAATCTCCCTGGCCTGTTTATGGGAACGGCCATCAAAGAAGAGAATTGCAGGGCCGAGTGCCCTTCCGTCTTCGGCAATAGGGACCAGGCCGGGTGTCGTCACAGAAAGGGATATGACACCCACCGAAGGGAGAACATCCTTGAATTCGACACAGCAATCCGTAAGGGCCTGCCACCATTTCTCCGGTTCAATGTCAGCCTTGCCATGATCATAGAGACTAACGTGGTAGTCCCTGGAAGCCTCGGCCTTTTTCTCCAAATTCGGGCCAAAAACGCCCATCTTAAAAGCCGTTGTGCCGACGTCAACCGCCAGAATGTCTCTCATTGGGGAGGTCCTCGCCTGCCCGTTTTTCGCAGAGGCAAGAAGCCAGCTCGAATTCGGCCCATTTTTTCAGTGCGATTTCAGAAGACTTCGCCAACGACTGACATGCCCATCTTCGTCTGAGCCATCCTCTTCTATCAACCTGCGCATGTCTTCATCCCAATCGATGCTCTGTAACAATTGACCATAATGGTGAACAGCTTTTTCCTCCAACCAGACTGCTGTCTTAAGAATGGCCCGCCTACCCAAGAGTCGGGACCCGAAGCCAATGGCAAACCCGACGATCCAAAACGCCCATCTTAGTTTGCTCGGTCTCCAGCCATATTCGTACAGTTTAATCTGAAAATCCTGAATGTGGGACATCTCATTGCACATGGCAATGATTAATTGACGATTGAGTTCGGAGGGATCTTTTGTGAGTTGAAATTTGTAAATATTGGCTGCCATCGTTTCCAGGGTGTGGAAAGTGAGTAATGCCCTTTTGATTTGCCTCAATCGTTCCACCGGCATGCCCTGTCCGCGAAACTTGAAGTCTTCGATACTCATCTGAGGCCGAATGACCGATTTCTCAAACAGTTTTTGCTCTGATGGGCCCATATGAAATCACTCCCTTGTTCTTCAATTGAGCATGGAAACTAAGAACCTTCAAATTAAGGTTAACAAACCTTTTCTAAGAATGTCAAAAGAAGAGACAATATTGAGGAAAAAGGGAGCGATTCTTTCTTTTTACATTTTTCAAAAGCGTATCGACCTTCTATTGATGAAAAAGACGGAAGGGTCGTCAGTTAGGTAAATTATTGATCAAAACCTAAACCTGCCCTCATACTGGTTTCTCGCACATCAGAATTGATATAATGGAACGATGAAAATATTCAGAACGATTCTTTGGATGTTTGTTGGGATTAACGTTGTCCTTGTCTTTTCGACTTCAGTTCTTGCGGGAGAAAAAGGGGTGACCCTGAAGATGGCAACTTTGGCTCCAGAGGGGAGTCCCTGGATGAAGGCCTTCCACAAGGCAAACCGTGAATTGATGTCTCGCACGGGGGGAATGGTAAGAATGAGGGCCTATCCGGGCGGCGTGATGGGTGACGATCATACCGTACTGCGGAAGATGCGGATCGGTCAGATCCAGATCGCCGGGCTGATGGGTATAGGATTAGCTGAGGTTGACAAGGAGTTTAATGTACTGGCGACCCCTTTTCTGTTCCGCAACTATGAGGAGGTGGACCATGTCTTGCGGAGAATCACCGACCGACTCGAGAAAGGTTTGGAGGACAAGGGTTATGTTCTCCTCGGCTGGTCCGAGATCGGTTTCATATATATGATGTCAAAGGCGCCCATGTCAAGCGTGGACGCGGTTCGGGGAGCAAAAGTGTGGGTTCCTGAGGGAGACTCCATGAGCCAAGCAGTGTTCCGGAAGGCTGGTGTGGTACCAGTTCCGCTGGGAATTTCAGATGTTCTCGTAGCCCTTCAGACGGGTCTCATAGATGTTATCTACAGCACACCCTTCGGGGCCATCGCGCTTCAGTGGTTCACAAAGGTTGGGTATATCACCACGGTCCCCCTCAGTTATGCTATGGGAGCGGTTGTCATAACCCGGAAAGCCTTTGAGAGGATCCCCCAGGATCACCGCAAGACAGTAAAAGAGATCTTCCGGAAGGCCCTTGCCCCTATCAATGCCGAAACGCGTAAGGATAATGAAGAGGCTCTCACGGTAATGGCGAGACAGGGGATCGAGCACGTGAAGCTGTCGCCTCAAGAATTGGCGCGATTTCAAAAGATCGTCACTGAGGCAGTAGAGGGGATTGCCGGAAAAGCCTTTTCAAACGCCATCCTTGAAGAGGTGAACGAACACCTCGCTGAGTTCAGGAGAGGGAAAACAGTGTCACTCACCCGAGAGGAAGAGGAACTTCCCCCTTCCCGCCAGGTCTTAGATGGAATCATCCGGCCAATCGCCCTCAACGACAATCGAGCCCATGAAACCACTGCTCCATAGCAATCATGACGCTTTCCCCTGGGTCTAGGCCGTGCCCACGAGTTCCTCCATGGTCAGAACCAGGTTACCTCGGCGAAGGCCTTCTCACGGATGGAAACCCTTTGAACGATGTGGCATTTTCCACCCGATTGGCACTCAAACCAAAAAAGTTATAGCAAAACCAACTACTTAAGACATTACAGATTTACGCATGTTGAGATGTCTCTCGATCTGGATATTCGACTAACTGGCCTGATATTCCTGCAACTACCAGTTGATGGTGGAAGCATTAGGCAGTTTCCATGTTAGGCCTTTCTGCCCAGAGCTTTATCGAGATTGAAGGCGGCACTGATCAGAGCTAGATGGGTAAATGCCTGAGGAAAATTCCCTAACGCCTCTCCCCGGTGGCCGGTCTGCTCGGCATAAAGTCCCAGATGATTGGCGTAGCCCAGCATCTGTTCAAACATGAGCCGGGCCTCGTCGAGCCGTGCAGGATCAACCTGCCCCGCCCGCGTTAGAGCCTCGACGAGCCAAAAGGTACAGATGTTAAAGGTTCCCTCTTCTCCTCCCACGCCATCGGCGGTCTCTTCCGGGTTGTAACGATAGACCAAACTGTTGGAGACGAGTCCGCCATTCTCGGGCGACTGGTTTATGGCATCCAGGGTCTTGAGCATTCTCGGATCTGTCGGGGAGAGGAAGAACACCAAGGGCATCATCAGGTTTGAGGCATCCAGGGACTCGCTGCCGTAATACTGTACGAAGGCCTGGCGTTTCGAACTCCATCCACGAGTCATGATCTCTTCGTATATTTGGTCCCTGATCTTCAGCCACCGGTTCCGCTCCGCGGGAAACGAGCGTTTGTCCGCCAGGCGCAAGGCGCGGTCGAGGGCGACCCAGCACATAAGCTTCGAGTAGACGAAGTGCTGCCGCCCACCGCGAACCTCCCAAATTCCCTCGTCTGCCTCCTGCCAGTTCCCGCACACCCAATCCACGAGACGCCTTAAGTGAGTCCAGAGTTCGTATGAGATGGGACTCCCGTACTTATTGTAGAGGTACACCGAATCCATGAGTTCACCGTAGATGTCCAACTGGAGTTGGTTGTAGGCAGAGTTTCCGACCCTGACCGGGCGGGAGCCCTTGTAGCCCTCCAGGTGGTCCAAGCTCTCTTCGGAAAGGGTGTGCTGTCCCTCAATCCCGTACATGATTTGCAAGGATCCGTCAGGATTGAGCTCGTGACTCCGGGCTTCCAGCCAATGCGTGAATTGAGCGGCTTCCTCCGTGAACCCAATACGAAGCAACCCGTACAGCGTGAAGGCAGCATCCCGGATCCACGTGTACCGGTAGTCCCAGTTACGCTCGCCTCCCACAGCTTCTGGAAGACTCGTCGTCGGGGCCGCGACGATCGCTCCCGTCGGCTCATACGTCAGCAGCTTCAGCGCCAGCGCAGATCGATGAATCGTCTCCCGCCACCGACCGGTGTAGGTGCACTTCGAGATCCAGCGACGCCAGTACTCAACCGTATCGATGAAGACTTCAACCGCTTCCTGATCAGCAAGACAAGCGGAACAGCCTGCTCCTGGTTCGATTTCCTGGAGAATGAAGATCGCCGTTTGCCCCTCTTGTAGGGTGAACTCACGGACAGCTTCGTTTCCCCTCTTTTTTAAGAGGTGACTGGATGAGAGCCCGAGGCTGAGCCCTGGGGAGTAAAAGGCCGCACCTTCCAGGGAAATTTCAATTGTATGTTTGTCCCGCCCGTAGTTAAAAGCCGGACGGCATTCCATCCGGAAGGGCATCGTTCCCCGCACCACGTTGACACGGCGAAACAGTTGGTGGTGGTGCTCATTTCCCCTACGGGGAACTGACGCTGTCATATAGTCCATGATCTCACCTACACCATCTGCTGAGAGGAAGCGTGTGACGAGAACATTGGTCTCCGGCCAGTAAAACTGCTTATGCGTTATTCCACCAACAGTGGGTGCAATCTTGAAGTATCCTCCTTTTTTGTCGTCAAGGATGGCTGCAAAGACACTGGGCGAGTCAAAATGCGGGAAGCAGAACCAGTCGATCGACCCGTTCATCCCCACCAGCGCCATCGTTCGCATGTCTCCGATGATTCCGTAGTTTTCAATTGGCTGGTATGGCATAGGCACCTCTCCTTAGAAGAAGAACTTCCTCGATTCCCTGTGTATAATTGTGTCCTCTACCCGGCTCAGATATGGTATTCTGCCAACTTCCCCCCCTCGCTCGCAGCTATCCCATCATGTCCCGAGAAGGTAGCCGGCATTTTTCCAGCCCTCAAATCCTCCACCGAGCACTTTCACGTTGTCGTATCCTTGTTGCGTGTATTTCGCCGCCTGACCGGCAGCGGTCGTTTCGTTGGGTCAAGCGCAGTAGAAGATGATCTCTTGGTCCTTCGCCAAGGCGGAAAGTTTAAGTTTGAACTCTGTTAGCGAAATCGAACCTTCCAGACGAACCCTCTTGCATTTCTCTTCATCATCGTATGCGCAGACAAGCAGTGCCGAGCCGGAAGTTACGTTTCGCCTGACTTCTTCTGGAGAAATACGGATAGGTTCTGCCATTTTCTCCCTCCTTTCTTCCATAGGCCCCAAAAACAAAAAACATCAGGATGTGTATTAGTTCACCAGAGATAGAGCGGTTGTTGTTTTTAGTCAAAAGTGAGGTTTACTCCTTTTCTGTCCAGTCTGCTCCTATCATGCTTTTAGCTTTTGAGCTTACCAGCTATCTCAGTAACCCGTTTGCCCAAGACACGCCCGATTTTTAGATCTATTTCGGTAGGTGGTTGATCAGCCATCGGCCCCACCACGTCTGACACCCCATACGGAGTTCCTCCCCTCTCAGTGGTGACCAGTTCTTCGACAGAGTAGGGTACACCCACGATAACCATTCCATGGTGAATGAGGGTGAACATCATCGAGATGAGCGTGGTCTCTTGTCCCCCATGCATGGAACCTGTTGAAGTAAAGACGCCCGCCGGTTTCCCAATCAGCCCCCCGTTTAGCCAGATCTGGGTTGTTCGGTCCCAGAAGTTCCGCATTTGAGCACACATGTTGCCAAACCGTGTAGGCGATCCCAAGATAAGCCCGTCACATGTAATCAAATCATCTTGGGTAGCAATGGGAACATCCTTCTGTATCTCTTTCGCCTCCTTTAAACGCTCATCCTTTTGAATCACCTCGGCCGGAATCAACTCGGGAACCGTGCGGACCATCGGCTCCCCTCCCCCTTCCCTCACCCCCCCGGCCACAGCTTGGGCCATTCTGAAGTTGTTTCCATGCATACTGTAATAAAGTATAAGTACTTTCATCTCTTCCCCCTGAAGTAGTTTCAATCACCAAACAAGAACTACTCAACTTTATTGTAAACCAAAACTTCCTTCAAATCATTCTCATTGTACCTTCCTTCTTGCCAGCTCATCTCCCTTTAGTCTTAGGAGAGATATTCAGATTCTCCGAGTCTTGATCCCTACTATTATTGAAACGCAATGAAACCGAATTGGCAACCTGCCAAATTCCCTGAGGGAGGGCTCGATTTTCCGCCCGATCGTGGGACTGTACATGGCTTCATGCAAGAGCGATAGAGAAGGTATGCATCTCAGTCCTGTAGTGTTCTCCTGAAAGTCAAGGACTCCAAAACTCGCACTGGGCCTCGACCCTGAGAGGGAGAGTTCACTTCTCCAAAGACGGTCTCGAAGGAAACGAAACTCCAATGAAAACAATGCTTTCCCGGTGGTGGAATTTGTGGTAAAGTATTAACCTTAAATAAACCTTTCCGACCTTCATGGGAGGGATGAAATGCGCAATCTAACAGCTTTAACGGACTTCTATGAATTGACCATGGTTGGGGGATACTTCGTCACCGGGAAAAAGGACCAATGGGCCAACTTCGATTACTTCTTCCGGAAGGTACCCGATGATGGGGGATTCTGCATCGCCGCAGGACTCCAACAGGTGATTGAATACATCGAAAATATTGGGTTCACCGAAGACGATATAGCCTATATTGAGACCCTCCACATATTTCCCAGGGATGTGCTCGATTACTTAAGGAAGCTTCGCTTTACGGGGGATCTATCCGCGGTCCCCGAGGGAACGATCATCTTCCCCAACGAACCCATCATCCGGGTAACAGCCCCGCTTCCCGAGGCCCAGTTTATCGAATCCGCCTTGTTGAACATCATGAACTTCCAGACCCTGATCGCTACAAAAGCAGCCCGAGTCTGCATTGCTGCTGAGGGGGATCCCGTCGTCGAATTCGGCCTCAGGAGGGCCCACGGCCCTGACGCTGCCCTCGGCGCGGCTAGGGCATCTTTTATTGGAGGGGCCATGGGTACGTCAAACCTTTTGGCGGGAAAAACCCTGGGGATACCTGTCAGGGGAACCATCGCGCACAGCTGGATAGAGTCTTTCCCCTCCGAGTTGGAGGCCTTCAGGACCTATGCAAAGGTCTACCCCCAGAGCTGCCTTCTGTTGGTTGATACCTACGACACCCTCAGAAGCGGCGTCCCCAATGCAATTAAAGTTGGACTGGAATTGAGGGATACCGGGAAAGGCGAGTTGATAGGGATCAGGCTCGATAGCGGTGATCTCGCCTACCTCAGTAAACAGTCCAGGAGGATGTTGGATGAGAACGGGCTTAAAGGGACCAAGATCCTCGCCTCCAGCGACCTCGACGAATGGCTCATAGAGAGTTTGAAGAAACAGGAGGCGGAAATCGATATCTGGGGTGTGGGAACGAGGCTCGTCACTTCATACTCATGCCCCGCCCTCGGCGGGGTCTATAAGCTGACGGCCATCACTGAAAACGGGAAGATGGCCCCCAAGATCAAGAGGTCTGACAATCCGGAAAAGATTACAAACCCAGGGGTAAAGAAGCTGGTTCGATACATCGATGAAACGGGCATAATGCGGGGGGATGTCATGTTCCTCCAGGACGAAATTCCCGATTCCGACGAGCCCACGAGGGCATTCCATCCGGTATTTCCCCATATCTATAAGACTTATCCCTCCAACTTCGAGAGGGATGAATTGTTTGTCCCCGTCTTCATCAACGGCAAACGGGTCTACGATACCCCTCCTCTCGGACAAATCCAGGAGAATACGAAGAGGAACCTCGATCGCTTGGGCTCTGAATTCAAGCGATTCCAAAACCCCCATGTCTACCACGTCAGCCTGAGCGAGAAATTATTCAGGGTGAAGCAGGAACTGTTGATGAACGCCTATTAGAGTTGGATTCCTTAACCCCTGAAAGTAGTAACCGCGAAGGCCATCCCAAGGGGCCTTCTGCCACGAAACACCAAAGAAGCAGGGTTTGGCCCGAAATCTCCTTTGACTCTCCTGACTGAATCTGCTATTTTTCGGCACAACCGCATCTATCCTCATAACCTCCATCTATGCACATGAACTGGTTAAGGAGCCGACAGCCCATTCATATGCCCCTTATCCCCATCGTGATCGCCTATATCTTTGGATTGATGGTGGGGGTTCACCTCGCCATTCCAACGACCGTTTTATATGCCGGCATCACCTCCTTGATCCTCATCTCCATCGTGTCGATTCTCCGGAACCGGCCTACGCTCCGGACAGCCGCCATCCTTACCCTTTTTTGGCTATTGGGGATAGTGCTCATCAACCTTCACCTCCGTCCTCACTTCCCTCGGAACCATATCCTCCATTACGCGGGTAAGGGGAGGGTCAATGTGGAAGGTCTCCTTTATCGGAGGCCCATCCCATCGTCGCGAGGAGCAAAGCTCTACCTGAAGGTAGAGAAAATATATCTCCCCGATGGATTCATCAAGGCCCGTGGTAACGTTCTTATTTCCGTCGAGGAATACCACGGAAATCTCCGGTATGGAGATCGAATCCGTTTCATAGCCAAACTCTATCGTCCGAGAAACTTCAATAATCCCGGGGGATTTGACTACCGACGATTTTTGGCACGCAAGGGAATCTGGGTCACCGGATATGTGAAAAAGGGTACGGGGATCGTCACCATAGCGCGTGGAAAAGGAAACCCCTTCCTTCAACTCATGGAGACATGGCGGGAGAGGATCCGAACCATCCTGGAAAAAAACGCCCCTGTGGAAACCCGCGGCATCATGAAGGCCCTCATCCTGGGGGAGAGGGAGGAAATCGCGGAAGAGGTGAAGGAGGAATTCGTCGTTGCTGGAGTAGCCCATATCATCGCTATATCGGGCCTCCATATGGGCATCATCGCCCTCGTTGTGTTTCTCCTGATGAAATGGACCCTTAGGTGGTCCGAAACCCTCGCCCTCACCCTGAACATCCAAAAGATCTCGGCCCTGGCCACAATTCCACCGTTGGTCCTCTACACGTTCATCGCAGGGGCGCGAATTTCCACCGTTCGTGCGGCTATCATGATCGTCATCTACCTGATCTCCATCCTCTTGGATAGACAGCGAAATCTGTACAATACGCTTGCCGTGGCCGCTCTCCTTATTCTGCTGGTCTCCCCGAGCTCCCTTTTCGACGTCTCCTTCCAGCTCTCCTTTGTCGCCGTACTGGCCATCCTCTACCTCCTCCCTAGATTGTCCGAACTCCTTCCCAAACCTCATCCCCTCGTGCTGAGAAAACCGAGTCCCTATCAAACGTTCCTAAACCACCTCAAGATCTTCATATTCGTCTCCTTGGCCGCCATGGTAGGGACCTGGCCCTTGGTGGCGTACTATTTCAACCGAATGTCGATCTTTGGTTTGTTGAGCAATCTGATCATCATCCCCCTGGCAGGCTTTGTTGTCATCGTGGGATTGATCACTTCCTTGACCGCCTTGATCTGGTTACCGGCGAGCTCGTTATTCGCCACTTTGACCTCTGCCTTTTCCTTCCTCGTCATCAAGGTGGTACACCTTTTCGCATCAATACCCCATGCTTCTCACTACGTCGTCACACCCACCTTTTTTGAGATCGGGTTATTCTACGTTCTCATTCTCTATCTGGCCAACCTCAAGAGGATAAAACGACTTGTGCCCATCTCGATTCTCCTGCTCGTCGCCCTTGCAGGGGACATATCCTACTGGTATACCCAGACCTACCTGACCAAGGGATTGAGGGTCACCTTCATCGACGTTGGACAGGGGGATAGTATTCTGATCGAATTTCCCGGGGGGAAGAGGATGTTGATCGATGGAGGCGGTTTTTATGACGATCGCTTCGATGTGGGAAGAAATGTGGTAGCCCCAGTGCTCTGGAAAAAAAGGATCACAACCCTCCACTACCTCGTCCTCACCCATCCACATCCGGACCATCTCAACGGCCTGAAATTTATCGCCAATTCCTTCAAAGTCAACGAGTTTTGGGAAAACGGCCAGCAGTATTCCTCCGTGCCATACCTGGAACTCATGGACATCGTTGCACGGAGGCAAATTCGCCGAACCGTGGTCCACGATGCATCGCCTCTTCGATGGATCAACGGCGTCAAGGTGGAGGTGTTGAATCCCCCCCCACCCGGGATGATGCACGGGGGAAATCCAGGATCCACAACTAATAACCGCTCCATCGTCCTGAAGATCACGCACAAGAATCACCGATTCCTCCTTACCGGGGATATAGAGGAAGAAGCCGAGGCCCAATTGGTTCAATCCAAAAAAGACCTGAGATCGGACGTGTTGAAAGTTCCCCACCACGGGAGCCAAACGTCCAGCACGAGGAGATTCCTCGAAGCCGTCAAGCCTTCACAGGCTCTGTTCACGGTGGGTTTTCGAAACATCTTCAACCTGCCCAGCGCGAAAATCCTCAACCAATACGAACGTGCCGGGTGTCGAATCTCGCGGACGGACAGGAATGGTGCGGTTATGTTTGAAACCGATGGGCAAATCCTGAGGGTAATTACATTTTTGAGCTCTCCAGCACATTATGCTCAGGGAGAAGGACTTCCTCGAGAAACTCAGGGGACTTCAGCTTATTGACCAGAGCCTACACACGTGGTATACATCGAAATGTCCAACTGGTTCTTCATCCCATGGGACGGGATGCTATGGGTCCATCATGGGGGAAGGGATATCGAGGTAAGGGGCGTGTAGTAGGGTTTGTGGGAGATAATAGATGGCTTTATCGAGAATAGTCAAATCGGCTGAGAAGATTATCATTCTTATCCTCGCTATTTTGGTTATTCTCGCTGCTTGTGCCTCGCTCCAGGACAAGAAGGGCGCCACAGCTTATTTTGAGCAAGGGGCTTCGCTCGTCAAAAGGGGTAAGTACGACGAGGCGATTGAGAAGTACGAGAAAGGCCTACAAAAAGAACCACGCTCGGCCGTGGGATACAACTACCTCGCAATCGCTTACCGTAACAAATACGCTCAGCTGAGGAGCCTCAAATGGAGGCAGAAGGAAATTGAGGCCTTCAAAAAGGCCATTGAGTTAGATCCCAATTTTTACCTACCCTATATCAACCTGGGAAAAACATACTACGATATGGGAAATCGGAAGGAGGCAACTGTCTATTTCAAGAAAGGCCTTGAGATATTCCCCGATCACCCGAGCAGGGAAGTGATCGAGACCATGATCCGAGAGGGGGAAAGGGAGGGAAGGTGAAATGGAATTGAAGACGGTGAAATTGGAAATT
>JABAOC010000024.1_pt1 | contig 22932 bp, 28 predicted proteins | sample 7062161 | NCBI WGS metagenome assembly JABAOC01 (sample SAMN14538625, study PRJNA623070) | marine sediment metagenome | biome: marine biome [ENVO:00000428]; feature: marine pelagic biome [ENVO:01000023]; material: deep marine sediment [ENVO:00002113] | place: India: Gulf of Khambhat ... | reverse complement strand
GCGCCTCAGAGGGGCCACCATAGGCGCCTCGAAGGCCAAGCAGACGTAGCCTGCCTGCCTGCCAACCAACCAGAGAGAGAAGAAGCTCCTGAAGAAGCTTCTTCTCTCTCTTCCCCCCCCTCTATATCTCCCCCCCCAGACAACAGCGCCGGCGAAGCGGCGGACTTCGAGCTCGCCCAAGGGGCTCTACGTCCGCCTTCCGCCTCAGAGCCCGACGAAAGACTTCACGAGATCGCCAAGCGTTGGTCTACTCCAGAAGAGCTCCCAGACGAGGAGCCTGAAAATAAATCACCGAAGCTTCCGGATCCACTTCCTGAAAATCCAACAAGCGAGCAAATTGTTCAACGCATGCCCATATTGACCAGTTGCTGGCTGGCTGGCTTGATCGAAGACGAAAATTATAACTCCGAGATGCGAACACTCGCCCGGATGCTAAGAGAAAGGAAACGACGTGAAGAGCTTGACCAGCTCCTCGAGGAAACCGAAGACGATGGGAAATCATGAACAAAGCGACGCGCAAAGGCACAACAAACGAACGCCGAAGCATGCGATACCTGGAAGCGTTGGGGTATTACTGCCAGCGTGCTGCAGGATCACACGGCTTGTTTGATATTCTAGCGATAGGTCCACATGACGTGAAAGCGATCCAATGCAAAACAAATCGCTGGCCTGGAAGCGAAGAAATGGAAGCGATTGAATTGTTGGCTGTGCCAGATTGTGTGAGTAAAGAGGTTTGGCGTTGGGATAAATACCAGCGCCATCCAAGGGTTAAGCGCATAAAATGAACTTGCGGGAAGATATCATCATAATTACGGGCCTTTTCGGTGTCTATATCGGCGTGCTCGGGCTTGGGCATTTCTGGCAGATCGCTTTCTGGATCAAATTTCTCGTCGGCCTTGGATCTTTTGCGGCTGGATTCGCAATCGGAATGATTATCAGACAAAAGAAAAAGCCTTGACTGAAAGTAGTTTTTAGAACGCATCAAGATGGGAATATTTGAAGATTTCTGGAAAGATCCTCGCAATGTCCACATGAATACCGATGCAAAAGTGATCTGGTTTTTTCTAGCCGGGAATTGCTCGACCGTGAGCGGTATATATTTTCAAAGTATCTCTGAGATCGCGATTAAAACGAAAGTGCCTGAGGAGTGCGTCAGTGATCTTTTAATCAAAAAGAAAACAGGCATCCAAGGTATTATGTATGACGCAGAGAATGAAATGGTATTTGTTGTAGACTGGTTTGATCATCCGAGAGGAGGGAGACCAGATAAAATAATCCAGGGCATTATGAACAACTGCAGAAAAACCTGGCGAGCAAAAACTATATGGACGGCATTTCGAGAGCGATATTCAAAATTCATTCACGCTAATCCAGAGCTTCAAGAATTCTTCCTAATGATCGAGAAAGAGCAGAATATATATCCCAAGAAAAGGAAAGCGAGATCAACACTCAGATCCAGAATCGATTATGAATTCGAAATCCAGAGAATGTTAAACGCCTACACAATCAGCTTGAGTGAGAAAGATCGGGAATGTGTGTTCAAAACCTATAGCCGAATTACTCGATGCACACAAACACTGGCGCGACGGAGCGTGAAGATGAGATATATGGTTTTGAAAAGACTGAGCAACCAGGATCCCCAAAAAGTGGCAGACGTCTGCTCGAACGCCCCAAAAAACTTTACAGATCTTATTCGGCTAATAAAAAATAAAGCCAAACCAAACCGCAACGACAATCCAATTAAAAACAATCACATTGCGCGATAAACCACTGTTTTAAAATCTTAACCGTTATCAAACGGTTTAATCATAAAAATATTCCAAATCATCTAAAAACACTTGACAAACATTGAGTCTGTCGTTACGAAATAAGTGATGCTCTTTTCCGGTCGCGGCAATCGCCGTTGTTTTTAGATGAGTTCCAGCGGCGGTTGTCGCACAAAAATACTTTCGACTACAAGCCCATAGTTGACATAGGGCTTGAGGCGCCTCGAATCCGAAAAGCGATATCCGAAATTTATCGGGCGCTCCGGATGGAGGCGCCTTTTCTTTTTAGGGGATTTGAGTGGCCGAACCTGTCTCTAAACCGATCGTAAAAGGGAGCAAAGGTTTCCCACTCGTTGTCGATACCGAATTCACACTCACAGGATATACAACACTGGCATTGCGCTTTTGGAAACCAGATGGAACTGAAGCGACCAAGATAACGACTGGCGTTGACGATAATGGGGATCCTGATGGAACGAAGGTGCGATGGGTAGCTGTCACCGATGGCTATTTTGATGTAACCGAAGAGTGGAAAGTTGTTGCAGAGGTAACACACGACACGGCGATCCGATACAGCGAGCCACCAGGCAGAATCCCAGTTGTGGAAGCCGGACAGAATTAGATCCTATGGCAAAGTTCAAACTGAAAACGACAATCACATTTGAAGCCGAGAAAGTAACAAACAGAGGGACGATCTGTAGTGAGCGTGGAACGCTTCATAAAAAGCCTGGCGACTGGATCGTCAATAACGAGCTCATCATCAAAGACGAAACTTTCCGGACTTTATTTGAACCAGTGGATACAGAAGCCGATGCAATGATGGATGATTAGAGCTGACGACTTACAAAAGGGCTTAATTAATGGCGCAAACCAGCATTAGACCAAACACGGACGCATCTCCAAATCAGTGGACTCGATCGAATCCAGCAATGCCACATTACTGGCATGTCAGCAATGATCCATATCAGGATAATAGCTACTATCGTTCTGCGGTTAATGGATATATCGAGCATCATGAAATGACGGATTTAGATCCAGGCCTCGATTTTGGCAAAGCCTTTGAGCTTATTTATCGTGTGCGTGTGAGGTTTGCAAGCCTGAACGATAGTTGGCATGGCATTAGGATTCAGCTATTTAAAGAAAGTGAGGGCAGCCCATTCACACAAAAAGAAATCGTTCTGCCGGCCGTTGTCAGTTCTCCGGCAAATTATGATCTCGTTCTTGGGTCCGCATTCGAACTCACTAAGGACCAAGTCAATACAATTACCGCGAAACTAGAACACCGCGGAGCGTTCAATCCGTTTGAATCTCTCGTCGAGGTCTCAGAACGAGAATTATTCATTTCCTATGTTCCTTCGGCACTACCGGAGGAAATCGAGGTCCTCTCCCCGATTTGTGATCCCATCGTCACAAGTCCGATCAATGATCCGGAGGCCTTATCCCCGATTCGCGATCCAGTCGTGCATTCACCCATTGAGGACCCTGAGGTGTTATCGCCAATAAGAGAGGAATATGATGCCTAAGCGCAAGCGTGGAATCCGAAAGCTCACCGATGTCGAGGAGGCGCTGGCAATCTCAAAGTTCGTCGAATGTGATGGAGATCTCCAAAAAGCATATCGCGCGTTAAAACGCAAGATCCCCAAAAGGACGCTTCAGAAATATCACGATCAGCATAACTGGCCGGTTATTCATCTCTACGAACGCAACAAGCTTATAGAAAAAGCTGTCGGGGATGTCATGGAGAGAAAACATGAAGCGCTTCGAAAGTTACTTGATGCTCAGGACGCACTCTATAAAAGAATTTCCGGGCATCGTCTTGAAGACGGCACTTTCGTTCCGCCCACAAGAGCGAAGTCGCTCGAAGGTGTTGTAGAAGCCCTCATCCGTGCAATCGAGAAAGAAATGGAGCTCATAGATACAGGGGAGAAAAAAGAAACAGAGGCGCAACCAGGTGGATTGTTAATGCTCGTGCAGCAAGTCATTCGGGAGCAGAACGGTGCAACAAGCGACAGTGGAGACGATCCTTTCGGACTTGGAGAGGGATTGTCGCGTTTCGAAATACGAGGCGAAGAAGATAGTCGATAAGCTCGGGCGGATCTCAGCAATTGTTGCCCAAGCGATGCCAGAGCTGACGCCTTTTGATTATGAAGCGGCTTTCATGGATGACCATATCACTCGCTGGATGTGGGTTCGAAAGGGGCGTCAGGTCGGCTGGTCTCAAAGCTGTTCGCAAAAACGCCTCATAAAAGCAGTTTCGATTCCAAACTACAAAGCAATCTTCACATCGCTAAACCTCGAGGACTGCCGCGAGAAAATTGATTATGCAAACATTCTCTATCAGGCGCTTAGTGACACGCGCTGGCTTAGACAGGATTTGCCAGAGAAAGTAATTGATCGAAAACTTGAGCTCAAGTTCTCGAATGGATCTCGATTGATATCTGCATTCACACCGCTCGGGAAAAGCAAAGCAGACATCGATATGGATGAATTCTCCGAATACCAAAATCCCCGCAAAATCTATCGCGCGGCAGTACCGATTATGGTCTATGGCGGCCAGCTTACTGTAGCCGGGAGACCCACACATACAGGATCCATGTTTTCAGCTATCGGCCGGCGCGAGGGAGGCAAATATACAAAGTTTCGCAGATTCGAGTTTTTCTGGTGGGATTGTCCAACGCATTGCCGCGATGTCGCTCGAGCCAGGCAAGAAATCTATGATCGCGAACACGGCGAACGGCTCATGTCCACAGATGACGCTATAAAGAATTATGCAACGGATCATCTGCTTGAGATTTTTGACAACATGCTGCTCGAGGACTTTCAGCAGGAGTTCGAAGGCAGAGAGAGCGGCGATGAGCAAGCCTTTCTATCCTGGGAGATCATTAAGGCTTGTAGCCCAACAGGGGAGGACGCAATTACCCAATACGAAACCCTCGATGAGCTGCGAGCGAAAACAGAGGGCGGTTATCTTTGGGCTGGCTATGACGTGGGGAGGCATCGCGATCGTGCGGAGCTCTCTGTTTTTGAAGAACGAGACGGGCGACTCACAGAGCGTTATCGATGCACATTCGAGAAGAAATCTTTTGAGATACAAGCTGAGGAGCTCGATGCACTCATGCATCTTCCGAACTCGAGGGGCCTCGCCATCGACGCAACCGGGATGGGCGAGCAAATCGCCGAAGAGCGCGAGAAGCGATGGGGAAGCCGTGTGCATTCGGTCAAGTTCACAAGCCCGATCAAGAACACGATGGCAACGAATCTGAAAAAGCTAATGGAAATGGGCAAGGTGTTATTCATTGCGGGCAAAGAAGAAAACTTCCAGATGCACTCCGTTAGACGAGCCTATACGAGCAGCGAAAACATTATCTATGAAGTCGATAAGGAAGAGGGAAGCGAATACACGCGCAAGCATCACGCCGATATTTTCTGGGCTCGAGCGCTTGGTCTCTATGCCTATGCAATGAGCAAAAAGCTTGGCCGGCCAAGAGTCGGCTGGGCTGAGCCTGGTAGGAAAAAGAATGATTGAAAACATAAAAACGATAGGCATCGTCCGATCCAAATCGCCATTGAAAGACTCGGTTGGCAGGATGCGTGATGCGGCAGTTGACTTCATGGCGGCTTGTGTTCCGGAGTTTCTTCTGAGGCGCCTTGCCCGACAAAATCCAGGCCTTCTTTCGCTGAATGTCCCAATTGGTTCACAGTATGGCGGCATGAGCGATTATTGGACGATTCCTTTGCAGAATGCCTATGAGGTGCATGCTTGGGTCTTTGTGTGCGCTCAAATAGTTGGTCGCACACTCGTACAGATTCCTGTGGAACCTTATCGAACGGAGAAGAAGCAAGGCAAGATAAGGGCTCAAAAACTCTCTGATCATCCTGTAGCAAAACTGCTTATGCGTCCTAATCCTTGGATGCCGCGCTATCACTTGCGCATCGGAACAACGATCTTCCAAGAGCTCGGCGGTGATGCGTTCTGGTATCTGGCTCGCTATCCAGATGGGACAGCCGGCTGGATCATTCCGCTTAGACCGGATCGCGTTGAGATCGTTCCTGATTCAAAAGAATACATCAAAGGTTACGAATATCAACTAGACGGCAAAGTAAAACAGCTGCCGGCCGAGGATGTGCTGCACTTCAAATACTTCAGCCCACGAAAAGATTATCGCGGTCAAGGCACGCTCGAGGCCGCCCGCAAAACACTCATCGATGATGTCTATGCCCAGAAGTACAATACAGCTTTTTTCAAAAATACAGCTCGCCCTGAGGGGGCGATGAGTTTCGACCAGGTCCTCAGCGAAGAGGATTATCCCCGGATCCGCAGTGAAATCGAAGAGGTCTATGGCGGGCCCGAGAAAGCTCATCGGATCGGCATTTTTGGCAAAGGTGCGAAATGGGTCAATATCGGAATGAGCCAAAAAGACATGGATTTCGTCCTGCTTCGCAAAATGAATCGACTTGAGCTCGCAGGTGTTTTCGGCGTGAAGCCGACAATGGTGAACACCTATGAGGATGTCAACTATAACACCGCGCGGCAACAGAAGAAAGAATTCTGGCACGATACGGGCGTGCCCAAGATCATCGAGTTTGTCGAGTGGCTCAATATCTATTCAAGTAAGTTCTTAGGCAAGGCCTTCAAAACCGCATTGGGTGATTTTTATTTTGGCTATGATCTCTCGCGCGTACCCGCTCTCATGGAAGAGGAGCGCGAACGGTTAAAGAGCGATATTGAAGCCGTGCAATCAGGAATTTATACGATCAACAAGGTGCTTGAGCGACGCAATGAGGACCCAGTTCCTTGGGGGGATGTATGGTGGAAGCCGATGCAGCTCGTGCCGACGATCGATCCTGAAAGTGTCATCCTTCCAGGCGCTGGCGGTCCTCCGACTGGCAAGGCATCCCAAGAAAACGAGGACCTCACAAAAAATCCGAGAATTCTCTCTGCTCGCTCTCGAAGCGAAGAATGGCGTGCAGCTGAATGGCGTGCGTTCGCCGTTCATACCGATTACTGGGAACGACTATTCGGTGGATTTGTAATAAATCTCCTTGCTGATCAGGAAAAACTCGTCAAAAAGAATCTCCGCGATCTCTTCATGCGCCTTGCTGGTGCTGAGCAACAAATGCGGGCGATCAGGCGGAAACTCACCGAAGCAGATATTGAAGCCATAATCTTTGATCTCGATGCCGCAATTCTATCAACCACGGAACTCTCGACCGATCTCTATGAGCGCATCATGAAAGCTGGCGGTCAGCATGGTTTCACGATCGCTGAAGTTGCTGGAAGCTTCGATATCTCTGATCCATTTGCGCGGAAAGCAATGCTCATGAAGCAGCAGAAATTTGCGAAGGAGATAAGCGAGACCACCTGGAATCTTTTGAAGCGGTCACTCGTAGCTGGTGCCGCTCAAGGAGAGAGTCTCAAGAAACTGAGCGATCGCGTTGAGCATGTGATGAAAGATCGGATCCGGAGCTCGAAGCTCACAATCGCGCGCACTGAGGTTATCGGAACGATGAACGGTGGTACGATCGCCGGCTTCAAGCAGACGGGTGTCGTCGAGGGCAAGGGATGGATCACTGCTCGTGATGGCAATGAGCGTGCCGATCATCAGGGATCCTGGCCGAACGGTCCCGACGGTCAGGAAGTTGCGCTCGATGCTAGTTTTGTGATTCCAGCTACGGGAGAAATGCTCGCTTATCCTGGCGATCCTGGAGGCTCAGCCAAACAAATCATCAACTGCCGATGCGCACTCTATGCAGTGCTTATGAAGCTCAAAGCTCTGAGGAGGGCTCGAAATGAGAGAGAAAGTTTTAACGATACAAGGCACTGAGATTGAGATTGATTGGCGGCAGCTCACGCGGCATGAAATCGAATCAATCGGTTGGAATCCTCTCTATGAACAAGCCGAGCCCTGCTCAGATCCAGGCATCGAGCTCCCTGGCGAAGGAAAGCCTTATCCGAACGAGCATGCCTGCAGAGTAGAAGATCCAGGAAAATTTCAGAAGGGCTCATTTCGGAGGATGAAACGCAAAGCAGGCACGCGAACACTCTGGCTCATTATCGGGCGCCTGAGGGATTCAACGAAAGCAACGCTTCAGGCTTTTCGCTATCCCAAAGATGAATGGCCGGCCGCCGCGGCTAAAGCCCATTGTAAGCGGCACGAAGGCCAGAGTTTTGAACCAGCCTCTGGCAAGAGCGCTCTAGCGGATGACACCGCTCATTTCTTCTCGATTGAATCCCCTGACAGAGAGGAAATCTTTGCTGAGAGCAGGAGAGAATGGGGCAATCTAGCGCTTTCGGAACCACTTCCAGATCTCGAAAACGATTTCGAAAGGCTCGAGAAGGTGATGGAGCCCGAGGAATATTTGCGAGAAGTTTCGGAGCGCATGTATGAGCGCGGCGAATTCGAGTTCCACGCCGAAATCAAAGGCATTGACGATCTAAAACGCATTATCGAAGGCTATGCAAACACACGAAATATTGATCGTTATGAAGACATTATCCTCCCCCCAGTCTTCCGCGGCTCACTTAAATATTATGTCAATCATGGCAAGATCTTTATCGATCATGATTACAAAAATCCGATTGGCAGACCCCAGAAAGCATACATCGATAAAGAGGGTCTTTGGGTGCGCGGATCCATTTATGGTGGCGTTCAATTTATTGATGAAGCTTGGGCGCTCATCGAAATGCGACTTAAAGATGCCTATTCAGTTGGTTTTAAAATTCTTGAAACCGAATGGAAAAAGGTTGAGGGATTCAAGGATAAGATCCGACACATCACAAAACTTGAGCTATATGAAGTCAGTGTCGTAGCACTTCCCGCAAACAGACAAAGCGTTTTCGATGTTGTGAAAGGCATGGTTAACGGTACCGATCTCTATGATCCAGTGACCCGACGCTGCATCGAGGTCGGCGAACCACGCTATAAGATACCAGTGGTTAGTAGAGATCCAATGGATGAGGACTATGCGAGCACGATTGATTTCCTCCGAAGAATGAATGAGCGGATTGAGAACGACTCGCATGTAACAGCCACACTGTCACGCCTCCGGGCACTCAATGAAAAACTGAAAGCCAAGGAGGAGTAACAAAAGGCACCAAGGAGGAAATCATGTTAATACGAATTCTTCGCGACCATCGCGATGCGGGCGGGGGCTCCGCTTCAGCCCAGCTCATCGATGAGGTCGAGAAGCTCACCGAGAACACCGAGAAGGTGCTCGGCGAGATCGAGGTCATCAAGAAGGACTGGAGAGGGAATCTCAGTGAGCTCCAGGGCGAGATCAAGACGCTCAAGGCTCGTGACGATTCGATCGATTATGATCGGCTTGCTGAGGAGGTCTGGAAAATCCAGGACGCCCAGCAGGAAGAGCAGATCAAAAACAAAATCCTGTTCCCGGCTGAGAATCGCTACATTGAGCGCACTGTGCTGGCCGATCCCTGGGCGGATCATGGGGCGGGCTGGCTCGAGGATTATGATGTTCGAGGCTTGATCGAAAACAAAGGCCTCAAAGGTCTCGATATCGCTGTCAGAATCCCCGCCCAAGATGATGAACACAAAAATTTCGCACGCGCTGCCGTCGATGCGATGTTCATGGATGCCTGCGGTCGTGCGAATACGATTCTCGTGGGCCGTTCTTATGATGGGCTCTCAGCCTTCGCGCCCAAGTTCGCAGAGAAATGGGCTGGATATATTCAGCGCTTCATTCGGCATGTGACCCAGAAAGATGCTGCCGATCTCATGGACACGGCAACTGAGCTCGCGAATTGGGTACCCACGCAGTTCGCAGCTGAGCTTCGAACACTTATTTTGCTACAGCTTCGAGTGGCCGCACTCTTCGAGCGGATTCCTCAGCCGACAGCACAGTATCCGCTCCCAGTCGATCTCTCCGACACGATCGGATATCTAGCGGGCGAGACCACATCGATCCCGTCTGCTTGGGGTATCGACACAACCAACGTGCAGAAATTTGCACCTGAAAAACCCACATTGATCGCACGCAAAATCGCCGGCCAGCGCGTGATCTCTGGGGAAGGTGTCGAAGATGCGATCGTGCCGATGCTCCCGGCGATCCGAAACGCCATCATTCGCGATATCGCCTCCGGTGAAGAGAAAGCGATTATCGATGGCCAAAGGACATCGACGATCGACACGGGCGATGCACCCGGAACAAACGATGTGCGCTATGCCTGGGATGGCATCCGGTGGTATGTCGAGCAGTACACCGGAGCCAAGGTCGATGCAAATGGAACGATCACAGGCACGATGCTCGTCAGCGCGCTCCGGAAGGCCATGGGCGAGTACGGCATGGATGATACAAGGCTCGTTCACATACCGAGTGCAAACGCCTATCTCGACATGCTCGGGATAGATGATGTTCGCACTGTGGGAGAAATGGGCCCAGCTGCCACTATGGTTCGAGGTCAGCTCGCCCAAGTGGGCAGCGCTCCAATCGTGCCTTCGCGCTATGTGAGGACCGATCTCAATGCAAGCGGGATCTACGATGGCGTGATCGAGACCAAGACCATCAACATTCTCGTCCATCGAGGTGGCTGGATCATCGGCGATCGCCGGAAAGTGACAATTGAAGCACAGCGTTGGCCACTCGATGATGCTTGGCAGCTCGTTGGTATGGAGCGGGTATCGTTCGCGAACTTGTTCGGCACGTCACACAACATGGCGGCGGTGCTCTTCGACATCACCTCTTAACCAAGGGTAAATGAAATGAGAGAGGGGGCGCGTCAACTTCCCTTCATCAATCCAATGATTCCTTTGCTTGAGTCCGTATGGCGCGCCTCTCTCATCTAAAGAAAGGAGGAAAGATGCCGAGAGAAAAACACCAGATCCAGGTTGTGGAGGTTGATGCCGATCAGTTGCATAGCGGCGCGGGTGGACCAGAATATACGGATATCCTGTCGCTTAACGAAAATGAGAATGCTGGCAGCCTTGTGTCCTTCATCGCGGAGGCTCTGAGCGTTACGGGGGGCGATGCAACCAGCAAAGTGAACATCATGCCGCTCATCATGCAGAACCAGGAGGATGATCCCAGCGATGGATCCGTTCGTTCTCTCATCCGATGCACGACCTATCAGATAACTGGTGAGGGAGATACGAATATCGACGCCTTCACGGGCGCTACGCCGAGTGGCAAATCGCATGTGAGACTCATGCACAATCAATACAGCCAGGAGATTCATGGCGATTATATCTGTTTTCGCGTCGATAATTCCGGGACAGGATACACCGGAGGCAAAATCCGCATTAGTCTTCAGGTCAAAAGCTAAATGGACATGCGTCTGAGGAATGAAAGGAGAGAAGTCATGCCCAAGAAAAAAGAAGAAGAGGAAAGAGTCGTTCAACAAGAAGGGAGCGATGGTGTGATCAATGCTGTACCAGAAGAGAAGGAACAGAAGATCGACAAAACACCAGTCCTGGTACATATGCAACGCTATCATCATCATGGACACGTCGGGATCCTGAGAAAACACCTGGTCTACCGAATCTGGAAACACTGGGCCGATTCTATCGAGAAGCGCTTTCCAGGCACGCTTAAACTGATCGATGAGAATGATGTTCCGAAAATCATCGAGACGAATAAGAAGCGAGCCGAAAAGCTTGCAGAAGAGAGACGAAAGGAACAGAAAGAGGCGCAGCGCGCGATCCAACGGGCGCCATCGAATCGGATGATCCGCTCGAGCGCAGCACCTGATGATGATTAGGAGAGAGGCATGACCGATCTCATCGCATCCGCCTTAACGACGCTTCCAGCGGTTAAGGAATATCTCTCGATCACGGCTTCGAAAGATGATCGCGAGTTCAAGCACCTCATCAACGTCGTCTCTCGAGATTGCCAGGAATATTGCGGTAGGGAGTTTCTCAAAGCCACCTACACTGATGAGAAATACGACGGCAAAGGAACTTCAACGCTCAACCTCAGAAACTATCCGATCATTCAGGTTACAAAGCTCGTCGGCTATCGAGATGGGATCGAGCTTATTGAGGGCGATCACTTCGAGGTCTATGCGGCGAGAGGTCAGATTGTTCTGCTTGGCGACAACAAATTTCCGATATCGGTCCTCGGAATCACGATCACCTATGATGCCGGCTACGATGGGATCCCGAATTTGCCCGAAGAACTCAAGTTCTCGATCGACATGGCCGTGGCGCATCTCTACAACGAGCAGAACAAGGAAACTTACAATGTGAGGCGTCAGCAGAAAGGCCAGTTTGGATTCGCCGAATATATCGAGACAATCTATCCGAAGAGAGTGCTTGTGATCTGGGGTCGTTATAGCAGAAAGCGTTTCGGGTGATGCGACATGCTGAGAATTCAGGCAAAAGGCTTAAACGATACAATCAGCAAGATGGAGAAAGCGCCCGAGAAAATGCAGGTGAGTCTCTCAAAGAACATCCACTGGTCAACGATGCGTGTGCATCGTGAAGCCGTATTTCTCGCAAGTGGTCCAATCATCAAAGTTCGATCAGGCAAAACGCGCGCTGGCATCAACTGGGAAGTTGATGAACGCAATCTTGTCGGCAGAGTCGGATCCAAACAGATCCACATGCGTCAGATCGAATACGGAGGTCGCATATCGGCGAAACCACCGCGACGCTTTCTTACGATCCCGCTCGATGCAGCGAAAACTGCCGCCGGCGTTGCCAGAGGAAGCATTCGGGAGTTTGAGGGGTATTTCTTCAGAAGTAAGGATGGACGCCTTTTTTACAAGGAAAAGGGTCCTAGTGGCAGACCTCTCTTTCGATTGAAAGCGCGCGTTGAACAGAAACCGAAGCATCTCTTCAAAAAGGCGATGGAGAACTCGCGAGAAGATGTCAAACGAGAGAGCGAGCTCGCGGTCAAGCGAACACTATCGGAGATTTTTGGCTAATGGCAGATCCACAGGAATCGAAGCGACAACAGATCATTGAATCGGTCATGACCGATCTGCGATCGATTCGTAAGGCCGACGGCTATTGGTTCGATGTCGAACACGATAGCGTCACACGAAGCGATATCGTGGATTTTGAACGGATCAAAAGCGCCCAGATGCCCTGGATAAGCGTGATCCCTGGACCAGAAAGCACCAAATCTCTCGGCAATCAGCGCGATGAATCGCTCTGGGATGTTCATATCTGCCTATTTGTTAAAGCTGAAATGGATGAGAAGCGTCGAGACATGGAGCGATTCCTGGTTGATGTAAGACGAAAACTGATGGCAAATCCGGGACGCAGTGGTTTAGCGAAATGGGCGCGTATATCCGCCTTGGATCCGCCCGAAGATGATGATTTCGGCTATCCACAATATGTCACATGCAGAGTGACCCTATCGGTCTTCTATACCTTCAACTGGTCGCAGCCATAAGAAGAAAGGAGGATGATCGACGTGAGTAAAGAGACAGTCAAACTGATTTATAAGGGACCAGCGAGCGTTCAACGTGTGTTCGATCCGAAAGTGACATCTGTCATCGGTGTCGGCGAGCTCGTCTTCAAACGTGGCGAAGCGACTGAGGCTCCCAGATTCTTCGCCGAGGAAAAAACCAAACACAATCCCGACTGGTGGGAGATCGAGGATTCTAATATTCCTCAGCCCGCCAAGAAGGCCAAACCTGGAGGGGGTGAAAAATAATGCCAGGCGAAGCATACAAGAGCTGGGGAAGCATTGTGAAGGAATCCACCTATGCCACAGCGCCAGCATCGGGTCAGACCTATTTCGAGATTGTGCGAGATAGCATCAAGTATGACCCATCATGGCAGAAATATCCGGCAGTGACAGGGCCCGGGATCAGAAAGAAATTTCTCGGTTATGTTCGCTGCGCGGGTCCTCTGATCCCCATGCTTATGTTCGAGGGTGCCATCGGGCCTTTCTTTGAGGGTGTCTTCGGCCAGGTGGCAACGACCCCAGACACCAACATCTATACGCACAATTTCACGGTGAAGGATGATCTTCCCTCATATAACATCGAAATCAACAGAGGTGATGTGCCAACTGATGGCAAAGTCTTCCGTTATGATGGCGTGATGTTCGATCAGTATGCGTTCGAATGGGCGGGCGAGCGGCAGGCCCAGCATACATTTACGACCGTAAATAAGGATCGGGCAACAAATGTGGATGAGTCGGGAACTCAGACCTATCCAGGAGACTACCCGCTCCTATTCCATCATCTTGCGACCGTGACGATCGCAGCTGAGACGACTCTCGCAGCCAAGGTGAAGGCAATGAGCCTGTTCATGAATAACAATCTCCAGAAAGACAACTATTTCAATTCGCGCTTCAAGGCGAAATCCAAGCGCGACGGGGATCGTACCGTGAACGGCACAGCGCTTTTTGAATTCGAGGATCTGAATCTCATGAATAAGCTCGTATCTGGAGTAGAGGGCACCTTCACCTTGAAGCTCACGTCCGATCTGGATATTCCTAGCAGCTCGCCACCAACAAAATTTAGTCTGGAATTCTCAGGTGATGCCTCCTTCATATCTAAAGCGGATTCGGACATTGCTGATAAATCACCCATCGAGCTTCCTGTGAGTTTCGAGCTATTAGGCGCTGCTGAAATCACAGCACAGCTCATAAATGGAGAAGTGAGCTATTAAAAAAACGAAAGGAGATGCCCAAAAATGGCAGACGATCCAAAGGATGAAGCTGTAACCGCTGCCGAAATAATTGATCAAAACACGAAACTCATCGACACCGATCTGGGTAAATGGCTCATAAGAAAGCTCAGTGGTTTTGACTTCTACAATTACCTAGGATTTCTTCCATCTGGAGATAAGATCGATCTTCCAACAGAGCCAATGCAAGAAGGCGAGCTAAATGAGAGACTTGGCAAATTGATGGCGGAAAATCCCGAAAAGGTGATTCGTTGCATGCTCACCTATGGACCCGTGAGGCCGCAGCTCTCGCTTGATGGGATTGATGACAAAAAGAAAAACATCGTTAGTATCAGCACTGCGGGCGAGAAGGTTGTGCTTCAGCTTTTGAATGGCATAAAAGAATTCACTGGCATGGCGGTCCCGTTGGGGGCGGGACCATTGGAAGGGTTTCGAGAAAAAACTGAGCCTGAATCATCTGATTCAGATTGATCGTGTTGCGCGTCGCTATAATGAACGGCCAAGCGATTTGCTGGGCGGGGATTATGGAAAACTTCTTGTCGATATCGCTGTCATGCGAGCGGCAATTTCTGAGCGCGAAAGGATGCTCAACAGCATCAGCGATCCAATTGAGAAGATTCTTTTCATCCTGAAGGATCTCTAAAAATGGCAAATATCATCGAGATCATCATTCGCGGCGAAGATATGTCGGCCGAAGAGATTAAAAAGGTTGAAAAAAACCTTCAGGATCTCGGCAAGAACATGCAGAAAGTCGGTGCGATCGCAGCGACCGCTGGCATAGCTGTCTCTGCTGCCTTATTCAAGATCACACAGCACACAGCAGAATACGGTGATCGCGTGGCTAAGTTCGAGCGGGCGACTGGGATCAGCGCGCAGACGCAACAGGAACTCGCGTTCGCAATCGAGCGCATGGGCGGCGATCAGGCTGCGCTTGAGGCCGGCATGAGAAGGCTCACGAAGGCCATGAGCGACTCGGCGATCGGGCTCGAGACATATAAACGCTCATTCGATCGCATGGATGTCTCCGTGACGCATGCCGATGGATCGCTAAAGAGTATATCGGACATCCTACCAGAAATAGCTGATTGGTTCGCAAGGACCGAAGATGCAACACTCAAAGCGGCGACGGCGCAGGAGCTTTTCGGCCGTGGCGGTTTGGCACTCGTGCCTCTTCTGAATGAGGGTCGCAGAGGCATCGAGGAGCTCACCGATCGCGCGCATGAACTCGGCATTGTCTTTGATCGAGAGACAACCGAAAAATCCGAAGAGTTTATTGATGCCCTCCTCGATTTAAGAAAATCCATTCTTGGACTCTCCAGTTCGATCGGCAAGGTTCTAATGCCAGATATGATCGAATACGCAAACAAGATCACTGATATCACGATCCGACTCAGGCGTTTCACAGAAGCTCATCCTGAGCTCATTATGTTCTCGAAGGATCTTGCGCTTAGTATTATCGGTCCAGGCGGGACCGTGTTCGCTCTTGGAACGCTCCTGAGACTAATTCCCGGACTTGGCCCAGCGATGATCTCGGCGGTCGGTCCAGCTGCTCTTATGGTGGGAACAATCACAGGCGTTTCAGTTGTTCTGCGAGAAATGCGAACTAATTTAAAAGAGACACATGAGATGCTTGATGATCTGGCTTCTGAGAAATACACGCTTCGCGTGACCGCTGAGATGCCTGATATCGAACAGCAAAAGGCCGCCATTAAACAGATGCTATTTCGCGTGGAGGAGACAGTTAAGGGAGAAAAAATCATATTGGCGCCGGGCCTAGAATTCGAAACCAAAAGCGCAGCGACTCAATATCTCAAAAGATTATTGGAGGACATAGAAAATGGCGCCATGAAACTGCCAACTGAAGTCAAGCTCGATATTCCTGGAAAGGTTGCGATGGAAATCGATCTTGGCGTGATTGATGCGCAAATCGAATATCTCAAGAGAATCGGTGAAATCGGATATCGCGAAGAGCTCGAGATGCAGGAAAAGAAAATCTCAGATCTCGGCGCTCGAGTAGAAGAACTCAAAAATCGCATGAGCATTCTTGGATCGGGGACTGAGGAATACAAGGAAAAGCTTGAGGAACTAAAAGAAGTCACAAGCGAATACTGGGAAGCCAAATCGAAGCTACTCGATATTGAGGAGGAGCACAATAAGAAGCTCGAGCAGGCGCGGGAGCTTGAACGCGAACGCGCTGAGCGCATGCGCGAGATGGCCGCACGAATCGACGAGATAACGATCGCATCTGAGAATCTGCCTATTCCTCCCCTCGTCCAAAGCGGAGCGCTTCAAGAGGCAAATGTGGAATTAATGAGAACCCAAAACATTCTACAGGTCGGCTTTTCGACGGCATTCGCGAGCGTGCTTCGTGAGGGGAATAAATTTGCGGACACATTCAAGGCCACAATCCGTGCAATGGCCCAAGCTTTCTTACAAGAACTCGCACGCATGGCTGCCGCACGCCTAGCGGTGAGAGCAGTAGGTGCAGTCGGATTTGCGCCTCTCGGAATCATGTCGCTCTTTGGCGCACTACTACTTCAACGTGGCGGAACGCCCCTCCCGATGCAGGGAGGTGGAACGGTGATCACCGGCCACCGCGGGATGGATACGGTACCCGCTCTGGTCGGTTATGGCGAAACTTATTTGTCGCACGAGCTGACTGATAAACTCGGCACGTTCATTGATCGCATGGAGCGCGGCGAGCTTGGCAGCCGTGCTGGTCCGCAGCTCACGATCCAGACCGGCGTCATCACGGCGACGCAACAGGAAGCTCTGAGATTCGGACGCGAAACAATACGGAACATCGAGAGCTATGAGCGATCGTTCATTGTGAAGGGAGAGATGTGAGATGCAGCTCTGGCTCATGACCGCGCCTAGCGAAAGAGTCTATGAGGAGCTCGAGATTGCTGGCCCCACAGGCGACTATGCAAAACCGCGATTGCTCGATCCCAAATCGCTCGATGTGGATATGCAGCTCTGGAGCGGCGATCGGAGCATCGTGCTCCGGGCGATGCAGATGCGAATCGGGCTCCCGTTCGAAGGCATCACAAGCGCTCAGGCGGAGCAGCTTGAGAAATGGAAGCACAATCGGAGCTTTCTAAGAATCAATGGCAACTATGGCGCCCGCACGATCTGGTATCAAAGCTTCCAACGCCTGACCTATGATAATCTGATATCTCCGCAGATCGGATTAGAGCCCGCATTCGATCGCGACGAGAGCTCCGGCTATGGCAAGAGAACATATCTGGGAGATGATGGGCTGCTTTATCCTGTTGGCGATGATATCCCGCGCGTCGAGCCTGCCGCATGGGATATGAAGGGAATCCTGCTTGAGGATGATACAAGGAATGCGGTCGGCAAATCTCACCCAACAAGCGGTTCGCTCAACTGGGCATCCCATGCGGGATCGCCATCTCTCTTCTGGACCACGGACATGCAGAGCAACGTCTATGGGGAGGCCGGCTGTCTCTATGTGGTGGGAGCTACGAATGATGCGGTCAAACATACCTCGCAGCCACTTATTGGAGATTTCATCCGAAGTTATTCAGTTTATATAAAAGGACATGGACAGATTCATATTGAAGTCTATAACGACACGGCTACAACATCACTTAAAACAGGGACAACTGTGACGCTTGATCCAGAGAACTGGCAAAGATTGACAGTTGTAAATTTTTCTGGCGCAGGCAATGGACATACACTTAGTGCGCGCATCTGGTTCGACACGAATGCACATTTCTGGATCGCCGGCGATCAGATCGAAAACAAGCCCTTCGCCTCTTCCTACATCCATAATCCGACATGGACCGGCACGCCTCTCGTGGATGTCGATCAGCTCGACATAAGCGGCCTCAAGGGCCTCTCTGCCGCCGGATCCTTCTCCTTCGGCTTCCAGCATTTCCACTCGCTCGGCGAGAACCATACATCTCCGCTCCATTTCCTGCTCGCCGATGCGGGCGAGAATTTCGAGCTTTATTTCGATGCGAGCACGGACAAATTCTACTTCCAGAAAAAATCGGTAAGCAAGCGAGTCGAGTATGTGACGACAAAGGCCGAGAACGATCCGATCATCCTCACAGGATGCTATGACGAGGAATATATCGAGATCTGGGAGGATGGCGTGCGCAAGGATCAGCTGGCCTATGGATATTCGATCCACTCGGTGCCGGGCACGCTCTATATGTGGGGCCAGGTTTCGCATGCTGCCTGGGGCGCTCCGATCATGTTCGCGCGCATCGACAATGCGAAGCTCCCGGATTCCGAGATCCAGCGCCTGGCTGATTTCTACACGGATGCGAATTCCCGCATCTGGACCAATAGATGTGAAGGAAGGGATTTTATCATCGAACGCATGAGCGTTCCTCTCCGTGTGGGTCCAGGCACATGGGACTGCGCTGTGCAACTGCACGAGGTCGCGGCGAAGGAGACCGCAACGCTGAGGAAACGATGAGAATGGCGGATATCATCAGGCGGCATCTTACAGAGAAAGAAATCAATTTCATCGAGAGCGTTCTCGAGGATCATTATGAAAATGCCAGCGAGCTGCAGAGAACATTGGAAATAGAAAGGATGAGACTCGCGGAGATTGGTCGCGGAACGCACATCATGAAGAAGAAATGGCACGGAGGATCTGTCCAGCAGGAAAATCGGCTCGATAGGCTCAAATGGGGCAGGCCGATAAAAACATTCTGCATCGTCTACAGCGGGAATGATTTTTTCCTGCATCTACCGAAACTCAAAGGATAGAAGGAGATGGCGATCGCCCTATCCGCAGATGCGAAGGCTGAGCTTGCTAGAAGGCGCCCGAATCTCAGGCTCAAGGCCGAGATCATCAAGAATTACTACGCGACACAAACCGTGATCGATGTCACAGATCGGGTGATCAGCTGGGGCAGATATCAGAACGACTCGACGCTCATATCGACTGACTGGGAAATGCCGAACCTCACGATGATTCTCGGCAACGCTGATGACTATTTCCACGAGGGATATTCGGGATCGATCTGGAACACGAGCCCAGCAAAAGCACCTTATGAATGCGTGCTTAGAATCCGACTTTATGTCGATCATGCAAGTGGTAGCGACATGGCGCTCGAGTATCTCGGCCGGATCATAGACTGCCCTCTCCAAGCCAGCATGAGATTCGCGAATGCCGAGCTCATCACGCACTTCGAGCCCGCCAATGTGCTCGATATCGAATGCACGATAAGAGACGGATCCTATACCACATGGGATGGCACGACGGAGACCCGGAACAGCAAGGGAGGGCTCTGCTTTCCAGCCCCGGATATCCAATTCGTCAGCTCCTTCCAGGAAGAGGGCCAATGGGTCTACAGGAACGAGAACGAGCAGACCTGCACGCTGATGCTGATCATAAAGAAGAATACTAGCACTGGCGAGGAGGTACATCCTCAGACGAGATTCGGCGCATCGCTCCTCATGCGTGAAATGGAGAATGTCTTCTGCGATGCACGCACGACGAGTCCGAGCTCGAGCTGGCCACTCCACTACTACAATCCGCCTGGCTATTTCGAGAACAGCCCGAGCGAGATCATCAAGGATCTCATGACGACGGTCGCCGGGCTCGATAGCAGTCTCATCGATAGCAGCTCCTTCTCGACGCTCAACACCTATTTTGCCGGCCAGAGTCCGGTCTACGATCTGCGATGCGCACTCTACGACAAGAAGTATAGTGAGCATGTGCTCCAGGTCCTCTCCTATGCGCCAGAGACCTTTCTTTTCTGGTCATACGATTCCAAGTTCCACATGATCAAGATTCCCGCCTACTCGGGAACGCCGACGCCCTATGTCTTCAGCAATAGCCCGAGCGTGAACAACATCGTTTCGATTGACGAGATTGGCAGATACGAGGAGCGACTGGCGACGACGCTCGGCGTCTCCTATGGCGCGCGGACGGTCCAGGACCAGTGGACGCTCGAGCGCGAGCTTCTCATAGGTGGCAAGGCAAACACATACGCCGATGTCATCATGAACAAATGGGAGCTCGAAAAGAGCATCTCGGGTACGCCAAAGAAGATCCAGAGGCGAGAGTTCGAGAAGCCCTGGCTCAGCGGCGACATCAGTAACCATTTTGCTAGGATAGAGAATTACATCGACAACTATCTTTCGGTCTGGGGCGTACCGATCAATCACTATGCGATAAAATCGACTCCGGCAAGCCTGGAGGTCGAACAGGGCGACGTGATCGCCATGGACATACCGGAATTGAACCTTTCCAACAAGAAGCTGCTCGTGGCGGCCAAAGGATATGACTTCGATCGGCACGAAGCGCTCTTCAAGTTCAGAGATCAGGAGTTTACATCATGACTGATGGCGAAAAATTAGATCAGCTATCTCGAGCGCTCGGCAAGATGGAAGGAAAGATCGACGATCTCATTGATTGGAACAAAAAGCGAGAGAAGTTCTGCCGAGAGGATATGACTAACGTCTGGGAGGCTATTCGGCAACAAGGAGACGCGATCGCTGAGAATCGTACAAATATCAAGATTATTCTTTCTGATGCTTTCAGAGCTGGTATGCGCGGAGGTGGCGTTGTGATAGGCGCTGGCGGGACTCTTGGAGTTATTGTCTGGTTGCTTTGGATGATTATAAAGATTGTGAACGGCGGCTGAGATTTTGACACCTGACGATTCTGTATTTAAGGATTTCTCGATTCCAAAGGGCGTCGTTCATTGCAGTGGGGGCCAATGGGGCCATGCAACGATCATCACAGAATGGCATCGTGAACGCTGGGGCCATCTCATTCCGAAAGGACGCACGCCAATCGGTTATAACGTCGTCATCCCGAACGGATTCATCACATATGATCACTGGAAAAAGGGCTTTCGTGCAAATACATACAATGGGATCCCAGAAGTTGGCCGACCATGGGATGCCGATGATGATATCGAAGCGCACGAGAAAGGTGCTCATGTATATGGTTTCAATCTGAACACATTCTCGATTTGTCTAATCGGCCTCGATGTCTTCACGAAACAACAAATCATCTGTCTAGTGAAACAGCTCCGACTTGCTATATCACAGTTCGGCATCGAGATTGATCATCTTTATGGACACTATGAATATCCTGGCGTCACGAAGCCTTGTCCAAATCTAGATATGGATATCATCCGAGAGCTTGTGAGAAATAAAGGAGAAGCTTTTGAACTTATACGAGCGCTTAAAAACGTGAGGGATATCAAACGCTCAGATTCTAAAAGTCCAGTATCGTCGGCAATCTCATAATTGAAAGGAGGTGAGATAATGGCAGATGAAACCCCGACTCCGGAGCAGGAAGCCCAAGAACTCTCTGAGGCTGTAGTCGTCATTCGGAACTTCAACAAGAAGCCCAGACCAGAGAGAGTTCAGGTCTTGAAGCATCTGCTCGATAAGCAGATCGGAACGGACGATACCGCTGTATTGAAAACGATCCCCGGCCTCACACCTCAGGTCACTGAGATGATGACGGATCCACTACTCGACATCCTGGCTAGCGTCGTCGATCGTTTCTGGAGCGGTGGCGAATAATTTCGCCTGTATTTTCGGCGCGGTTCTCCTCTTCAAATCCTCCCTTAAAAGCCCTCCTCCCCCGCGCCTCTACTCTCGAGGAGGTTTTTCTCATGATTCGATTCATTCTCATGGTCCTAGCGATCCTTGCAATTCCGATCCTGCTCTTCGCTGGATCCGATGCGATGGCCGCGGTAGGTCTGCCGGCACCGAATCCATACATGACAATGGGGACCGTACTGCTAGGTGGCCTGATTAAACGTGGAGTCAAGAAGATGGGCCTATCGAGCAAAACGATGCCTTGGCTCAATCTAGGAGCTACGTTGATTCATACGGGTATAACTGCGGCAAGTCCAGGTCTTGGCGGATTCGTAGGTCAAGCGATGAACCAATTTTTTAATAACTGGGGCGGTCACAAGGCGCTCAAGGGCCTGACTTCGTTCGGCACAGGTGGAAAGTTTAGGTTTTAATATTCAGATCTGCGCTCTTGTTGCGATTCATAAATTCGAATTTCTGAGAGTCCTATGATAAAACTCATTCTGGCAGATTGCCTCGATGCCATGAGTGATATGGACACCGAGAGCGTGGATACGATTATCTGCGATCCACCTTACGGATTGGGTTTCATGGGTAAGGGTTGGGATACATTTAAAGATGCCGGGGAAAAGGCCCGTAAATGCCACGAGGAATGTTTGATAACGGATAGGCGCAGAACAAGTGGGAAAGTGGGTCAAAAAGCTGGGAAATCTTATCATGGAGGTCTTGGTTCAAAAGCACAGAAAGCAGGTTCTTACGACTATACCCGCAACGCCGAATTCCAGGCATGGTTCACGAATTGGGCCGAGCTTGCGTTGCAAGTGGCAAAACCAGGAAGCATGATGCTCATTTTCGGCGGCACGCGCACATTCCATCGACTAGCCTGTGCTATCGAGGACGCCGGTTGGGAGCTACGCGATTGCATGATGTGGCTGTATGGTTCGGGCTTTCCCAAATCGCTGAACTTCGGCAAGAACAATGGCGACAAGTGGAACGGCTACGGCACTGCACTGAAACCCGCG